>Ga0194126_10008662_pt1 | contig 13784 bp, 11 predicted proteins | sample TA2KigC150mmetaG_FD_148641 | JGI IMG/M metagenome (GOLD analysis project Ga0194126, IMG submission 148641) | Freshwater microbial communities from Lake Tanganyika, Tanzania - TA2015035 Kigoma Deep Cast 150m | ecosystem: Environmental > Aquatic > Freshwater > Lake | place: Tanzania: Lake... | reverse complement strand
GAAAAACCCCGAGAGAGCCCCACCGAGCGCGACGTATTTCGCGTCGAACGCGATATGTTGAAACCGAGGAAGAAGATCCCAGAGGGCAAAGAAGCCGATAAGGAGGGCGATAATAAGCTTTACCCATGTTATCTCGCAAGCACGGCTCCCAATACTGTATTGGGCAATAGGCGTCATGTCCGAAAGATACCCGAGCAGATACGCGCCCAACGCTGCACAGAGCGCGGCCGGCAGAGCGAACCGAACGACTACCTTCATATCGGCGTGCCTGCCCACCAGTAATGCCTTGAACAAGTTGTTCGCCAGATGAACCACCGCGGTGGCAGCCACGGCAAAGCCGATTGGGAAAAACACCGCAAAAGCCGGCATCAGCAGCGTGCCCAACCCAAATCCGGAAAAGAGCGTGAGCGCCGACACCACAATCGCGACACAGCAGATAACCAGGTACTCCATGGCAACTCCCGTAGCAGAAGATTACGACGAATCGTGAAAGTTCTCGGCTTCGGCGTGGACTCCGGGGCTTCGCCTCGGAGATGGATATTAAGAGCGCATGGTTGCGCAATAATTTTGAGGAGAGACTCATCTCCCCTCCAAACCTCCCCATACGTAGACCCGGCCAGGAGCGCCTCATGCCGACAAGTTCGGTAAGAATGCTCCTCAAAGGAAGTGACATTCATGAGGCAAACACGGTGGGACAGGCGGGACGCCTGTCCCACCAAAGCACAGGGAATTATAGCGAACGGCATTGAGATTTGCGCGAAAGGTCACCCTCCCCCTTCCCCCTCCCATCAAGGGAGGGGTCATAAAACCCTCTCCCCTGGCGGGAGAGGGAAGGGAGAGGGGGATTCTAGCCTTAGCCAAAGGCGCAGATCCCAACGCAGCCTTCTATAGTTCCTTGAGGACGTCCCGCTATTACGAGAAGAGCTCACCTACAAGCTCCCGCAGCTTGGTCTTCGCTTCGGCAAGAGTCCGGCGTCCTGTTGGGGTGATTGCGTAGACTCGTCGAAATTTCCCGCTAACCAGTTCTTTCTTGGATTTGAGGAGACCTTGTTTCTCCATCCGATGTAATATGGGGTACAAGGTTCCGGGGCTGAGCTTGTAACCATGCCTCGCCAGCTCCTCTATGACTCCTAGGCCGAAAATCGGCCCCTCCGCGGCGTGATGGAGAAGGTGTAATCGTATGAAACCTAAGAGGAATTCGTTTTTCATGGCGGCAGACGGTGTTATCGTTTATCGTTAACGGTTATCGATATTAATCTGGCGACCTCCTTCTTGTCAACCCAAAAACCCGATTGTGTTACCGAGGAGACGAGAATGAGCCGATGGATCATTTGCCGGGAATTCTGGGGTAGAGGGCTGATGGCTCTGTGCGTAGCTGTTCTCGTAGCAACCTTATGTGGGCCCGTTATCCCGGCAGAACCGGACTTGCCGATCGTTGTTCCGGATCTGCCCCAAAGGGAAGGGGATATCAGGAACCGGATCACCATTGGGCAGTTGAGAAACATCAGGAGCCTGGAATCGCCGGATAAGGGTCTCACCATTGACTTGGGTGACGAAACCCTGCACGGCAAGATCTATACCGGCCCGTATCCTTTTGCAGCCGGAGAAGCGGACTACGATTACCCCCGCTATCGGCTGCATGGCTCATTGACAAAGGGCAAAAGTGTGCTGCCCGTATCGGCTTTCTTCCAAGACAAGATCAATGCCAATCATTGGCCGGTCGGGCGTTCTCCCGCAACCCCGACCATCGGGTATCGCCTGGATCTATGGCGCTCCGACGCCGATCGTAGCGAGCGCCTGGGTTTCTTCGACGGGGTGGTGAGCTTTAGAAAAGAGGGAAAGTCCATCCTGAAAAACCTCACCATTGTGGAAGGGCCTTTTGTCGCTCGGCTGACCAGCGATGATCCGGGTTCGTTGCTCATAGTCTGGGAAACCGACGAGGAATGCCGCGGGGAGGTCTTCATCTGGCCTGATGACGACAATGGACGGGCAGAGACGCCCGCGGCCACCGCACGGTCCACGCGAACAGTGGATGACGCGTTCCTGGCAAAGGCGCGGCGGTTCTCAGGCGAGGAGCCCGGAAGAAATCACCGAGTGAGCGTAACCGGGCTCCAGGCATCCACGCGGCACTTGTACATGGTCCAATGCGAGGCAGGGAGTGGGGAGCGGGCGCGCTCGGGCTTGTACGGATTCCGCGCCGCGCCGCGTGCGGGAGAGGGATCGGTCACGGTGGCCGTGACAGGAGACAGCCGCGAAGGCATAGGTGGAGGCGAGCGAAACTATATGGGGGTAAACCTCCAAGCCATGAGTAGGATTGCGGCGGATGCGTACCGCCGGGGCGCGGAACTCCTCCTCTTTGCCGGCGATTTAGTAAACGGTTACACCTCCGACGCGGAGGATTTCCGACTCCAACTCAAGGCATGGAAGCAGGCGGTGACAGGGTTCTGGCGGACCAGGCCAGTCTATCCATGCATGGGAAACCATGACAGCCTCGTCAACGTTTACGGGGACCGAGCCGAATCGAGCATTGCCTTGGACAAATGGCCTTACCATATCCGGAGTGGTGAAGCGCTTTTCAGCCAAGAGTTTCCCAATCCAGTCACGGACTTGAAGCCTTCAGACCCGAGGCGCCCTCCATATGAGGGAAATGTGTACCGGTTTCAGTTCGGGCCGCTGTTAATCGTTGCCTTCAACAGTGATTACTGGCGGACGACCGAGCATGCGGCAAGCGTCTATGGAGGCGCCCCACGGGGTTACCTCATGGAGGATCAACTCCAATGGATCGAACAGGTGTTGGAACAGGCCGAAAAGAATTCAGCCGTACGATTCATCCTGCTCTACGGCCACCAGCCCGTTTTTCCCTGCGCGGGCCACGTCAAAGACGCGATGTGGTGGAATGGGGACAACCGGATTCGAGCATATACAAAGAGGGGCAAAGCCCTAGCGCCCGAAAAGCTGGGCATCATCGAAGTAAGAAATCGGCTCTGGAGGGCTGTCTCCCGATCCAGTAAGGTCGCGGCCGTCATTACAAGCCACGAGCACGTGTACCACCGCACCCTTATCACAAACCAAACGCCGGTAGGCGTGTACCCCATGGACGACGCTGACGGTGACGGAGTTCTGGATAGCTATTCCCCTGACCCGGGCTTTGCGCATCCCACGTGGCACATTACCGTTGGCGCAGCCGGCGCGCCTTACTATGCGAGGGAGAAGAGCCCCTGGGAGCCCCAGGCGCTCTCTTCACAGGAAGGTTATGCTCTGCTTCAGACGGACGGCGAAGGAATATCGCTCCAGTTTGTCTCAATCACCGGCCAGATCGTTGACAAAGTCGAGGATTTGATGAAGGCCAAGAGGTCGCAAGGGCGGCGCTAGCCTGACGATTGGGGCGACCGCGGTGTTGACAGGAGTTTGCCCATCTTGTACATTTGTTGGAAATTCCGTTGGGCGCTTTTGGACCCGCTCATCTCCGCATTTCGCTGCCCTTGAAGTCTCATCGGACTGTTTTGACAAGCGCGAAGTGCGGAATACCGGCGCTGCCGTCTTGCCGTTCGTCAGAAGAACCGGAGGCAGTTTCAACAGAAGCAAGGTCTCTTGCGCCTCGCGCGACGAGTGGTCGAATCCGCCGCATCTTAGGTTTCCCCACCGGGCCATTCCGGCCGGGGCGCCGGTCCGGCGGAAGCTCAAGCTCGTCCTTCATTTTCGCAACGCGCTTCCGAGCAATGTTTGCTTCAAAACGGAAAAGGAAGAGAGGTCGAGAGGAGAATCAAACCATGCAGGCCAGAAGTTTTTCCTTAGACGCCATGATCGGCGCCATGGTGTTGTTTGTGTGTGCGCTGGCTCCCACGGTTTTCGCGGCGGAAAAGGAAGTCATCATTATTAGGGGCGCGAATGCCATGGCCCCGATCATCGATCGACTGGGCCGGGAGTTCTCGAGCGTCAGCCCGGCGTATTCGGTGGTAGTCTCCGGAGGAGGCACCGACGCGGGGTTTGAGGCCCTTTTTGAAAAGTCTGCGCACTTGATCATGGCCTCGAGGAAAATCCTTATCAAGGAGATGCAGGCGGCTGCGCTGGCCGGAGCCAAGCCTGCCGAATGTTTTACGACTCGTTCCTGCGTGGCCTTCTTTACCCGGCCGGACAATTCGGTCAATGAGCTTACCCTGGAACAGCTCCGAGGTATCTGGAGCGGCGAGCTCACGAACTGGAAAGACGTTGGGGGGCCTAATGCCCCGATTGGGCTAGTGGGCAGCCCGGAAGTTGCCGGCGTATCGCAGTTCTTGAAGGAAAAGCTGCTCAACAACGGGTTGTTTGCGTCGGATGTCCATGTGAGGGATTTCTATTCTCACATTATCCGCGACATCCCGCGAGTGAAAGAGCCGGCCATTGGATACTCAGATTATACTACGGCTCTGCAGGCCGAGCAACGAGGTCAGGTGAAGATTGTAGCCATAAGGCCCGAATCAGGGGGCTCGGGGATCAAACCCTCCGCGGCTTCCCTCACTGACGAGTCGTATCCTCTCATCATTCCCATGTTTTTGTACTGGGACGAAAACAGAATCACCAAAGGCGCTCGCGATTTCGTGAAGTTCTGCGAAACACAAGCGCCCCGGGGGTCATCGGCCTCGAGGTGACGGCTCGGGTCCCCCGACCTGATCCATGCCCGCTCGATCAAGCGTTCAGGCCGGAATCTTGCAAGCGTTTTCTGGCCACTTTACGGTCGTAAGCGGCTTCGATCTTCTCCATAAGATCTTCTACATCGTATGGCTTGAGCAGATAGTCGTGTGCGCCCAGCTTGATGATTTCCTTTGCCGTGTCCACTGAAGCATAACCCGTCATGATGAGAACCGCGATTTCCGGGTCTATCTTTCTGATCTCGGTCAGCGCTCTTACGCCGTCCATTTCCGGCATCCGCACATCGAGAATCACCACATCGTACGGATTCGCGGCAAGTACTTGGAGCGCCTCCTCTCCGCTTCCCGCAGTCTCGGCGATCAAGCCTCGAACGGTGAGGAGCTTGCGCATAGTTGACCGGAACCGTTCCTCATCGTCGACTATCAGCACTCTTGGTTTGTTCAACATCGTGGAAGTCCTCCTTGTCCACCTGCCCGGTTAGAGGGAGCCGTACCGTAAACATAGTGCATTTCCCCATCTCACTCTGAACCGAGATACGCCCCCCGAGTCGTTCGATGATCTTCCGACAAGTGACGAGCCCCAGTCCCGTTCCCTTCCCTTCCGGCTTGGTGGTGAAGAACGGTGTGAAGATCTTCTCCAGGTTCTGTTGGGGAATTCCGCATCCATTGTCCTCGACCGCGACCTCTGCAAATCCGTCCGGCGTGGCCGAAGTGGTCACCGTTATTATCCCGTCCCGCTCTATTGCCTGGACCGCGTTGACCAGGAGATGGAGGAGGACCTGTCGCACCAGGGGAGGATCGGTGTAGACGACGGGAAGATCCGGCTTGAGTCGATTCTGGATGCTGATGTTCTTCTCCCTGGCTTCGATGGATACGAGCGCGATCAGCTTCTCCGCCAACGCGTTAACGTTAACCGCCTGAAGCACCGGTTCTATCTGGCGGGCCAGGCTCAGCAATCGCTGCACAATAACCTTGCATCGCTGCACCTGGGCTTCGATCTCTCTCACCGAATCTTTGAGATCTTCGGCCTCGCGGCATTCCGTGAGCGTGTCGCTCTTCAACAGATGCTGGATCCATTCGATTTCCTGGACAATAATCCCAAGCGGATTGTTAATCTCGTGGGCAATCTCTCCGGAGAGCTGGTCCAGAGATAAAAAAACCTCAGGCGCAGTATCAGGTTCCTTCCTCATACGTCTTCACCGCTATCGTGGCTCCAGCGCGCCTCCCGGATCAGGGCCGCTGCTCCGACCGTTTCACGTCTTCTCTGCGTTGCGCTTCGATGATCCTCCTCTCGTATGCCTGTGTCATGTGTTCCATTAACTCGTCGAGAGTCACGGGCTTCATGATGTAGTTGTATGCCCCGAGCTGTAATCCTTTGATGCCTGACTCGACCGAACCATGCCCCGTGAGCATGATCACTTCCGTGTAAGGTTTCCGCTTCTTGATTTCTCGAAGGGTTTCTATGCCGTCCAACCCCGGCATCTTGACGTCGAGGACCACCACGTCATACTCCTCAGTCTCCATAACACGAAGGGCTTCTTCTCCGCTGTTGACGCCGTCCGCGTCCAGGCCTCTTCCCTTGAGACGTTTGACGATCGTTTCAGTGAAATCCACCTCGTCGTCCACGATCAGAACTCTGAATCTTTCCATGAACCGGCTCCTTGGATTCCTGCAAACACCGCTTCACCCTACGGTAAAGAACTCTCCTGGGTTCTCCGATTTTCCCTTACGATTCAGTGGGGATGAAGAGGGTGAACGTCGTTCCGGTTCCCTCTTCACTTTCCACAACGATTCTCCCGCCTAGTTTTTCCATGATGCTGTAACTTATCGAGAGACCCAGTCCTGTGCCTTCGCTGGACCCTTTGGTCGTGAAGAAGGGATCAAAAACCTTGCTCAGCTTGTCCTTGGAAATGCCGATCCCCTGGTCCGAGACTCTTACCGCGACCACACGGGGATCCTGGAAATTATAGCTTGTAGCCACTTTGATCACATCTCCCTTTCCGCTGGCGTCAATGGCGTTATCCATGACGTTGAGGACCACCTGCTGGAGCTGACTGGGATCCGTGGTGATCTTGGGGAGGTTTTGATCAAAGTCGCTTTGTATGTCTATTCCTCGATGGTGGGCTTCGTTTTCCAGGAATTTCACAGTCTCAGCCACCAGGCCGTTCACGTCGACCATCTCCTGGGTAGGCTCCATCCTTCTGCCGAATCCTAGCAGCCGGTGAGTAATCGTCCTTGACCGATCGACTTGTCGTTCGATCTTTCGGATGCACTGTTTCAACTCTTGCTGATTCTCCTGTGACGCAGGCGTTTCCGATTCGAGGATGTCCTTCATCCACCCCGCCTGCTCGCTGATAATCTGGAGCGGGTTGTTGACTTCATGGGCCACCCCCGCCGCCAGCTTCCCGAGCGCGGCCATCTTGGCGGATTGCACCATCAGTTCATCGTTCTTGGCTCTTTCCGTCTCAACTTTCATCAGCTCACTGGTCAAAGAACGCGTGATAATGAGCGCGCCGGCAACCACGAGGGCCACGCCGGCCAGCAGGATCATGACCTCCACGTGGCGGGCTCGAAAGAGCGGCGCCATGGCTTCACGCAGATCCTCCTTGATCACCAGAACCCATCGTGGGTTCGATATGGAAGCCGCGGCAAAAAGGCTTTCTTCTCCTCTCGATTCCGCGCGTTCAACGATAGTGTCAACCACAGCGGAGAAGTTGGGAGCGTTGGGCTTCCCAAGGACTTTACCATTAAAACGGGGTGTCGTCTGGAGGACATTCTCCCTGTTAACGATAAACGCGTCTCCCTTTCGACCCACCTGCGCGCGGCGCACCATGTTGTCAATGATGTCCGAGTTGATGGTGGCCCGCAGGATCCAGGTTTTGTTCCCCTCGTGGTTGGTCACCGCAATAATAAAATGCGGCACCTTGCGGAACCCCAAGAACACATCGCTCACATAGAGGCCGGAAGCCATAACTGCCTGAAACCAAGCCTCTTTCCCGTAGTTGACCCCCTTTAATTCACTGTAGTGCGGACCGGTGTACGCAATGTGGTCACCGTTCTGGTCTATCACTCCGAGATCGATGTATGACTTCGAACGATGCTGCATGATCTTAAAGACCTGTTGCAGATACTGTTCGTTACACAGTTGCTCGCAGGTATGGGTGTTCGCGACCGTCACGAGCTGGGCGATTCTTTCGTCAAGGAAAAGCTCTATGGAATTCACCCTGTTCTGAACCATCGTTCTCACGGCCTCGATGGTTCTCAGTTCGTACGCGGTGGTGAATTGATAGTAAATTGTAAGGCCAAGCGCAAGAAGCGGTATGAGCGCGAAACAGAGGGTCGTGACGACCATCTTGAGTCGAAGTTCTTGATAGTGCCGAGTGAGCATTCAGCGCCTCCTTCGGGGTTGCCCGCGCTGTTCCCTTTGACCGGCCCGGTCGCTTCACTCATCCGCCGACAGTGATCGGCAAGGGCGCAAATCCCCGGGTCGCGGCCGTTCTCGCGTCACTCCGCCGTGGCAAGTGTTGGAGGGTGGCGCCGTTCAGGATACCATCTTTTCAGTATCCTCGCGACCGCTTGCTTCAGACTATGCGTATCGCCTTCCTTTTCCACGAACGCGGCGGCGCCCTCTATCCCGAGCTGCTCCGGATGTTGACCCGGCAAGGAATGCACGATCACCGGCACAGGCGCCTCAAGCGCGCCAAGCTGGCGAACGATCTGACAACAGTCTCCGTGCGGCAATTCGAGGTCCATAATGAGCAGAGCCGGCGGGTCCGCGCCGTCCATCACGGTCATAACTTCCAGGCAATCTTTCGCCGTCTGCGTCCTGTATCCCGCTTCCCTGAACTCACGCTGTAAGAATTCTCGCACACGAGGGTTCCTGTCAGCAATTAGGATCTTCAAGGCCGCGTCCATGAGCCGGTCCTCCGTCTAATTCACCGCGACGGCGTGCAATCGCTGTGCCAGCAGCGTAGCGTATTTCCTAGATCTCTGATCGGCATCGAAACAGACCGGTTCTCCAATTCATTGGCTGGGAAGCTCCTTGCTCGCGCGTGTATCAGTGTCAGTATTTTTTACATCGTGTAAAGCGGGAGGGATGCGGCCAATGGGCCTGTAGTTCTCGAGAATTCGCTTCTTTCCCACACAAGGCCAGAGAGAGCGAACCTCAGAACAGCTTACCCGTATAATAATCCGCGAGCGCCTCGTATCGCTCGGCTGCCGTTTGTCTCGCGGCGTTCAGCTTTTCCGCTTCGCGTGGCTCTCCGCAGCGAAGGGCGCTTTGCTCAAGAAGTTCGAGTATCGTGATACGGCTTTGGAGCGCTTCTTCCGCGGCATGAGCGTAAGTGGGATCGATCTTTCCGAGACGCGTTGCTTCTGAATTAAGAAAGCGCCGGGTCTCACTCTTGAAACAGCCGTTTATGTCGTCCATTCCTGAACCGATAAACAGATAGTAATTGGGCCAGGGGCGGCGTCGAACCATTAGCCTCAGGTCCTCCAGGAGTTCCGGACGCACAGCGCCGATCCGAGAATATGACTGAAAAGCTTCGGTTCGGACTTTGGTTTCCTTGTCCGGATACCGCAAGCCGCTGAAATCGGCCTTGGACAGGACCTCTGAGAAACGCGGCGAGTCACTTCGGACCAAAACCATCGCGTAATCGTCTTTATAGACGCATCCCCATTTCTTGGTTCGCAGCAGGTCCGTCGCGAGGTCGAAATCATACGGATATGTGGTCATCACCACCGTCGAGACGTTATACTTGTCCAAGAGTAATAATCGAGCGGCGTTTCTCCCGCCGACCACGCCCATAATGCTGAAGTAATCCCGCAAAACCTGTTCCGGATAAAAGGACTGATCGCGAGTGTCCATGAAAAGCCGAATCCCAGGCGCTTGGAAGAGAAGGTACGAAGAGATCTGCCATCCTGCCAGCATACGGTCGCTGATTCGATTTTCCGTCAAAAAGCGAGCCACCGGCTCTGAGAGAGTGTCATAACTCATCAGACTTCGCATCAAAGAGGTTTTTGGGCGAAGAGGATTATCAGGAGAGTAGGGCGCCAGTGAGACTCGATATACCACCCAACCAAGCGCTATAGTCAACATAAGCAGAACAATGACCTCACATCGCCTGAACCGCTCGACCGCGCCGTAGCCCGATTGAGCCTCCGCACGCGTGCGCGCGTGGGTTTCTACCAGTAGCTGGAGCACGATCGCCGCAAGAGGTATGAGCGCAAATGCGGAAAAGAGCAGGAAGCGCCTGAACTTGAATGCAAGCATGCAAGTGAGCAGCGCCGCGATCGTTTCCATGAGCCAGTCGAATTTCATCCGGTCAATGGAACTGCCGATGCGGGTCCGGGAGATCCCTTCTTGTGCTATTCTCCAACCGCCCTTTCGCAGCGTATCCGCTCGATCCGCGGGCGTGGCGTCGGCATCCGATAGAGCCCGCGTACCAAGCCTTCTCGCGACCATGAGAGAACCCAAGAGACACAAGAGAATGAAGAGCAGGAAAGCGAGATACGGGTACACGCTCCCAGAGCCGAGGAACCACCTCATCTGTATCAAGCCGGTCAACGGCAGCCAGTCCGCCGAGACTTCCGTCACCACTTCCGCGCCGACCTGGGTGAAGGGCATGGTGAGGTTACGAACGCCGAATGGGCTCCCCACACAAACCAGACCCGCGCTCGCTGCCAGGATGATCGCCCATTCAGCGATCCTGCTCTGCGCGCTCGGCGCCTCTTGCGCCTTCCCGCGTTGAACAAACTCCTTCGCGATAACCAACAGCGTCTTAATCGCCAGAAGGCCCAGCCCCAGAATGAACGATCCGTGTGAGTTCGCCCAGACAAGCATCACCGCGGGAATGCCGTATCGCTGCCACGCGGGTTTGTCGTCGCAATCAGACAACAGCATGACGAACAGGAGAAAATAAAAGACGCCAAAATTTTCAGCTCTGAGGCGCACAAACGGCGCGGCCGCCAAGAGTCCGAAGGAGACGCACACCAGAGTCACTGGTAGCGCAATTCCTAGCCTCCGACATCTGATAAATACGATTGCAACACATCCGAAGAGAAGCAGAGCCTTGAGAAACACCGGGCCCGCAAATCCCATAAGCTCATAGGAGACGCAAAAAATGACATGGCTGAGCCAGCTCTGGTCCACCCAGATCAAACCCGGCGCCGTAAAGGACCATTGATCGGGTGACGCGAGGCTTCCTGCCAAGATTTCACGGCCGGCAGCCAGTCCCAGAAAGAGATCCGAGTTTTCCGCGAGATTGAAAAACGCCATCACCAGGGCTTCTGCCACAAGCACGGCGAGCAGTATTCGTCCCATCAACTGTGGGATACGATGACAGCCTGTTTTCATAGGTCTGATAAGAATGTCCGAGCTATTGAACCGCGCGTCGAAACCGGCCTACTCTCGATGGCTCCGAGCGAAACCTATCGACAAAAGCGCTGTAGGGGGCGCAATTCATTGCGCCCGATAAAAGGGCGTGACGAATAACGGCCCTACTTTCCCTGCTTTTGGTGTGTCCTTTGTGTTTCCGGCGTCGCATGGTCATTGAGCCGCAGGTGTGGGCTTCAAGCCCAGGGAAAGCCCCGCGCCCACCAACGCAATCCCGCACGCGAGCAGAAACGACCAGAAGAAGGATCCGGTCGAGTCGGCCAAGTAACCTCCCACAGCCGGTCCGACGGCCTGGCCGATCCCGAAAAAGAGCGTTATGAATCCCAAACCTGCCGGCGCGAGCCGAGGCCCAACGTAATCCCCCGCGGTCGCGGCCATGATCGTTGGTATGCTCCAAGCTGTGAGCCCAAATATCACCGAGGAGAGATAAAACCCTTCCTTGAATTGCGCCAGCGCGAAGATTCCATATGCGGCCGCGAGAAGCAGATAAACCAGCGCTGCCCCGCGCGCTCGGCCGAGCTTGTCTGACAACCCTCCCCAGATCACGCCGCAAAAGATGCTCAAACCTCCGACTAGAGCCCAGAGGCCTCCTGCTTCAGCCGCGCTCATGCCCATCTCTTTACACAGGTAGGCCGCAAAGAAGGTCATATAAATAGGGTATGAAAGACCGTACATCATATAGACCACGCCCAGGTACCAAACCGCTCTCCTCCGATAGATCGTGCTCCATTGGAGCGCCGAGGTTTGAGCCGCGCCGGAGGCCGAGGCCGCCGCGTCTCCGCTTGCGCCCACCTGGCGGAGCCCTTTCTCTTCGGGCTGGCTTCGTATCAGCAAACCGGCGATCCCCGCAATGACCAGAACTCCGCCACCCAGATAATACCAAGCGAACCGCCATCCCTCCGCGCCATACACGCCGAGAATGACAGGCACCACGAGCCCGGCAATCATGGTCCCGCCACCGATCCCGCCCGCAACAATCCCCGTGGCAAAGCCTCTGCGCGAGATAGCAAACCACGCGGAGCCCAGGGCCATGGCCGGAACGTACGCGGCCCCGTTCCCCAAACCGGTCAGAAGCCTCATGGAAAACGCGAAGCCGAATGTATGAGCCATACCTGTGAGGATCATGGTTATACCCATAAGGATGAGGGCCATAGCGATAACGATTCGGGTCCCGAACCGAGCCGCCAGGATTCCGCCAATAAAGGCCATCACCAGGTAACCGACAAAATTCCCCGTTGCGAGGAGTCCGAGCTGCGTGTAGTCAAACTGCAGCCCATCCTTCATGGCCGGCAAAATCAGGGTGTAGGACATGCGGCCAAAACCGTGGGCCCCAATGGCCACCAGGAGTCCGGTTAGAACCACAATCCAGCCATAGTGTATGCGCCTGTCCCCCATGACTTACCCCCTGGAGCGCTTCCGTCGTATTCCCGAGGCTCTTCACTCGGCTCTCGGAAGCCACCTTCACACATATACGAACAGAGGGATGTTCGCCAGCTCATTCGCTGCCATCAACGCCGGGGCGCTCTCACGGCCCGAATCCATATCTTCCTTGCATCGGTCAAAGTCTGCATGTATGCATGATGGTGTGCGCTCCACGGCAAAGCCCTCCAGCAGCCTGAATCAGTATCGGCTGTTACGTATTTCACGCGAGGATACGGGTCTGTGAACTCTGACCAAATCAGATCGCTGTTTCTCGAACCCCGCTCGGTCGCCTTTATCGGAGTTCCACGCAAGAGCGGTCCGGGTTCTCTCAATCCGGTGGACCATCTGAAGAGCTGGGGATACCAGGGCGAGATCTTTCTTGTTCATCCTCATGCCAAAGAAATCGCGGGCCTGCCCGTGCGCAAAAACATCGCGGAGGCGCCTGCGAGCGTGGATCTCGCGGTGGTTTCCACGCCTCGTGAGACTGTCCCGCAGGTAATCGGAGAATGTGCGAGCAAGGGTGTTTCAGCGGTCATCGTTACCAATCAGGGATTTTCAGAAGCGGATACCAGGGGAGCGGAACTCCAGAAGGCAATGCTGGACGAGGCCGCGCGTGGCCGCGTCCGTATCCTCGGCCCCAACACCCTGGGTGTCACCAACGCGTTCCACGGCTTCACGACCTCTTTCATGCCGCTGAATCGCGAGGAGCCGCCCGTGGGCCTTATCTGCCAGTCAGGCGTTTTCTTCGTCGGGTCGGCCGTCTTCCTAGGTGGCATGGGCATTGGGGTTGATGTGGGCAACGCGTGTGACCTCGATATGGTGGACGCGCTTGAGTGGCTAGGATTCGATCCTCGACTGAAGGTGGTCGCGCTCCACGCGGAAGAGATCAGCCGCGGCCGGGATTTCATTGAAGTCGCTCGAAAGGTGACCGGTCGTATTCCCGTGGTGGCTCTGAAGACGGGGCGTTCACCAGCAGGAGCCAGAGCAGCCGCGACGCACAGTGGCTCCATGGCCGGCGAGGACCGGATCGCGGACGCGGTGATGCGCAGCGGTGGAATAATACGGGTCAACGATTCGGATGAGCTTTTGGATGTGGTTCAGGGCTTTGTTCGGCTTCCACCCATGCGCGGGCGACGGGTCGGGGTCGTGACCCTCTCCGGAGCAGGGGGCATTATGTTGCTCGATGCGATGCACGCATGGGGGCTTTCTCCTGCGGATCCGAACAATCAAACTCTAGCGCCTATCCAAGAGCTTTCGCCGCCTTGGATGCCTCTGGGAAACCCCCTGGATATCTGGCCCGCTCTCATGAAACACGGCATGAAGCGCGTGTACCGGAAAGC
>Ga0194126_10008658_pt1 | contig 13788 bp, 9 predicted proteins | sample TA2KigC150mmetaG_FD_148641 | JGI IMG/M metagenome (GOLD analysis project Ga0194126, IMG submission 148641) | Freshwater microbial communities from Lake Tanganyika, Tanzania - TA2015035 Kigoma Deep Cast 150m | ecosystem: Environmental > Aquatic > Freshwater > Lake | place: Tanzania: Lake... | reverse complement strand
ATGACGGGAAGATGCCGCGGCGCCGGGTTCTGGCGCATCTCGCGCGTCGCGGTCAGGCCGTCTTTGATGCGCGGAGCATCGCCCAGCCAGGGTCCGGTCAGCTCCGCCGGTTTCTGGACCCGCCACCCCAGCCCCCGGGTGTCCGCCGCCATCGACAGCAGGCTCTCCACTTGACCCAAGAGGTGCGTCAAATCAAAGGGATGGGGATCGATCCCGAGCTGTCCGGCCTCGATCTTCGAAAAGTCGAGGATATGCAACGCCCTCCCGCGGATTAAAAGCACGCCACCAAGACCAAGAAGCAACGTAGCCAGCATGAGAGTCTCCCGCCCCATCCTACAGCGACTCCGCTTTGCGGGTCCGGGGCCATGCGGGGGCTGGAGCAGCATGCCTGTCACTGGGTCGGTGTCTCACGATCGGTTGGGCCATACGGATTTTGTCACTGGTCTTGCGGGTGATGGGCAGGAAGCGTAGAGAGCGGGTTACCGCCATATCGTAGGATAATCCTGATCTCAGTCAGTCGATAGCCGCTTAGTTTAGCCTCTTCCCCGGGTTTTGCAGGACCCATTCCAGACTTGGGCCGTTTTATGAGTTCCCAGCTCATCGGGCAATCCGGTCGGGACTGTCAGCCACTCTCCGACCTTTAACAGTCCCTGCGTTCAGCCGGGTTCGCCAAGGCGGCCGACTGGGAGCAAGCGGTTCAGGACCGCGGTCATTTGGCTCAGTTGCAGGGGTTTGGCGAGAAAGTCATCGACGCCGGCGGCAAGCGCCGCTTCCCGCTCATCGGGCAGCACCCCGGCGGTGAGGGCGACGACGGGGAGATGGCGCAAGGCCGGATTCTGGCGAATCTCCCGCGTCGCGGTCAGTCCATCCATGACCGGCATCTGGATGTCCATCAGCACGGCGTCAAAGCCGTCGGGCTGGGCTTGGAGTTGTTGCAGGGCTTCCCGGCCCTCGTGGGCCAGCGTGACCGTGGCGCCCTGGCGTTGCAGAACGCGCTCGATCATGCGCAGGTTGATGAGATTGTCATCGACGGCGAGCAGGCGCAGACCGTCGAGCGGCGGGAGCGCGGTCGGTGGCGGCTCCCGGGATCGCGGCGCCTCGGATAAGCGCGGGTTGACGATCCGCGGGAAAGTGAGCTCAAACCAGAACCTGCTGCCCCGTCCCGGTGTGCTGGTAACCCCCAATTTCCCGCCCATCTGTTCGACCAGCCGCTGGCTGATGACCAGACCGAGACCGGTCCCGCCATGGCGGCGGGAGAGACTGCTGTCGCCCTGGCTGAAGGGCTGGAAGAGCTGGGCGAGGGTGTCCGGCTCGATACCGATGCCGGTGTCGGTGATTTCGAAGCGTAACGTTGCCGTTTCCGGGGTGACTTCCAGCGGCATGATGTGGAGCCGCACCTGGCCGGTGTCGGTGAACTTGATGGCATTGCCCAGCAGATTGATCAGAACCTGCTCCAGCCGTGGAGCATCGCCCTGCAAGTCGTCCGGCGTCGCGGGCGGGGGGTCCAGAATCAAGTCCAGGCCCCTGTCCGCGGCGCTCAGGCGCAACAACCGCCCCAGCCGTTCCAGCAGTGGCGCCAGCGTGAAGGGCCTGGATTCCAGGGTCATGCGGCCGGCTTCGATCTTGGAGAGGTCCAGAACGTCGTTGATGATGCGGAGCAGATTGTCGCCCGCCTCGCGAATCAAGTCGACCATCTGGCGTTGATCCTCGGTCAGTTGGTCTTGCTGCAACAACTGGGCGAAGCCGAGGATGGCGTTCATCGGCGTGCGCAGTTCATGGCTCATGTGGGCGAGGAACCGGGTCTTGGCCTGGCTGGCGGCCTCGGCAACCTCGCGAGCCTCGATCAGGGCGGCCTCGGCCCGCTTGCGGTCCGTGATGTCCAGCTTGACCCCCACATAGCCGGTGATATTCCCGTTGGGCTCCCGCAGCGGCGAGAGGCTGGCCCATTCGATATATTCGCTGCAGTCCTTGCGCCGGTTGATGAACTCGCCCTGCCAGGAGTGTCCCGCCAGGAGCGCCGCCCAGAGGGCGCCATAGGTGGCGCGCGGCGTTTTTCCCGATTGCAGCACGCGCGGATTCTGGCCCATGACTTCCTCGCGCTGGTAACCGGTATTGCGGATGAAGGCTTCGTTCACATATTCGAGGCGGGCCTCGAGATCGGTGATGGCGATGCTTTCCACGGATTGTTCCACGGCTAGGGAGAGCTTGCGCAGTTGGCGCTCCAGCGCCCGGCGTTCGGTAATGTCGCGCGCCAGTATGATGAGTTCGGGATTGACTGGATCCGTTCCGGCGATTCTGGCGACCGATGCCTCATACCAGGTTTCACCCTGGGGCATGGGCAGGGCATAGACCGCGCCACGGTGGCTACCCTGGGTGGCGGCCTCTTCCAGCGCCGCCATGAGGGTGGCGGCAGCCTCCGGGGGCAATACCTCCACGACTTTCCGGCCCAGGAACTTGTCCGGATGCACATAGAGGAGTTCGATGGCCGCGGTACGGAAATCAAGGATCACGCCCTCCCGGTTGACCCTGAACATCAGGTCGGGCAGGGCCGTAAGCATGGTTTCCAGCCGTTCGGTGGTCTCCTGCAATGTACGTTCGATGCGCTTGCGCTCGGTGATGTCGCGAAAGACGGCAAAGTAGCGCTCCGAATCGAGCGCCTTCGCGGTGGCTTCCCCGATGAAGGTCGAACCGTCCTTGCGGGTGATCAGCCACTCCTGATGATGGGGTACGCCACCCAGGGTGAGGGCGACCTCCCGGTCCAGGCGTTGATGTTCCTGTGCGGCCAGGATGTCGGGCAGGCGCAGGCCGAGTAATTCGTCGCGGGTGTAGCCCAGCAGCCGCAGCGAGGCGGGGTTGGCGTCGAGAAAGCGGTGGCCTTGGCCGAGCATGAGCAGGATGCCATCGAGGGACTGCTCGAACAGGTTCTGGAAACGCAGAAGGCTCTCGATCTTGGCCGTTTCCGCCATGTGCAAGGCCCGTGCATGCGCCCGCCGGCGCCCTAGCCAGGCCAGGATCGCCAGAATGACCAGCAGCCCCAGGATTACGCTCAGTCCACCCACCTGAATCAGGGCTTCGCGCCTGGCCGGCGCCAGGGCTTCCCGGGTGTCGATCTTGGCGATCAGGAACCACCCCGTTTCAGGCACCGGCAGGCCGATGGCGAGGACCGGGATGCCGCGATAGTCCGTACCTTCGAGCAGGCCGGATTTTCCCAGCATGGCCTGGACGGCGGGTACTTCGCTCCGGCTCAGAGGAATCCGGAGGTTCAGCGCGGCATTTTCCTTATGCCGCAGATCGTTGAGGAACAGGATGGCGTCGCCATCCCGCCGGATCAGCAGGGATTCCCCACTCATGCTGGCTATGGGCCAGGACTGAATCAGGGGGTAGAGGGTCTGGCGGGCGTTGACCAGGAGGAGTACGGCCCCGGCCGGGGCGGAACCCTGGAAGAGCGGGGCGATAATACCCAAGTGGGGGTAGGGGTGATCCGCGCCGGCATGCAGGTCGGACATCATGGCCCCGCGGGTGCGCCAGGCTTCCGCCAGGGCGGCTTGCCCTTCATCGTCGAGCGTGACTTGCCCGGAACCCAGCGAGGAATACCGGACCGTGCCCTCGGCATCGATGAGCAGAAAACCTTCATAGCCGTACTGCCGGATGAGGGCATCCAGATAGGTTTTCGTGACACCCCGTTCCCGTGGCGCGGTTCCATTGGCCAGCCAGCGGAGCAGGTCCGTGACCAGGGTGTGATTGACTTTGAGTAATTCGGCGCCGGCGAGCTTTTCCTTCCGCCAGGCGGTGATTTGCTCCACCTTGAGGCGGGCGATGCTGTTGACTTGATCGTTGATGAGCGTTTTGGCTTGCTGGAGACTCTGTCGGACCATCCAGTATCCACCGATGGACAGACTCAGGAGTAGCGAGGTCAGCGCCAAGCCAGACAATACCTTCTTCATGGCCCGATATTCTTTCAATGGGTGACCGACAGCTCTGAAGCGAGGGGGGGGCGGCTTGCGCCGGCGGGCGGCATGGATAACGAGCCCAGGTTCGGGCCGGGGCGCCAGGCAGGCGGGACGGAAGGCGGAGCGATAGGGGGCCTGTGGGTTGATCTGGCCAACGCAGTCCAGGGGTATGTGGATGATTGAAGTCTGGGGTATGAGGCGAGCAAGACGCGCTGACATCGCATCAGGGCCTGAAGTATATCCCACACGTTAACCCGGAACCATTATCGTTTGGAGTTCAAACTCTGGCGCTTCCGTCAACGCGGCGGAGATTGGCCAGACCCCAGCGTCCCGCCAACGGCACTCCCCCGCGGATGGCCGGCCGGGCCGGCTTAAAACATCACTATCACGATGACGAGCACGGCCAAGGGCATGGCCAGGGTCAACCAGTTCTCCCTGGCCCATGAGCCGCTGCAAAACATGAATTTGTCCCAGGTCTGGAACTTCGCGATGAGCCGCTCGCGAGCCGCGCGATAGCCCAGAACACTCAGGGTCACGAAGGCGAACAGGCCGGTCCAGGCCGTCCACATCTGGGCGGAATGCCCTTCCAGGCGCAGGACGTCCTCGAGCAAGTGGTCGAAGAGCAGTTCGAGCACTTCCGCCAGCAGGATCAAGACATGCAGCAGGAAACCCAGGATGGCTTGCCAGGAAAACCACAAGACCAGCACCAGACCGGACAGAACGAGGGGTGGCGAGAGGAAGACTTTCATGTATCTAGGGTTCATCGGTTTCATTCACGACGGGAGTTCATAACGATTGACCGCTTGCCGCCAAGCGATCGGATTTCAAGCGTCATGTGGAGTTCAACCACCTGGTCGGACGGGATACGGAATAAACCCGGCGCCTGTGCCGCGTTTCCGAGCATAAACACAAACAGTGTTTCCCGCCATAGGGCCATGCCGGGACGTGACCCTTGCACATGTCGGAATAAGGCGGGTCGCCGCTTCCGGCCCGACAACGGGTATGGACTGATCGGGCAACCGCTCGGGGCTCTGGCGTCGGCGCGGAATCCGGGCCGACCAGCCGATACCCCACGCCGGATTCGGTCAACAACAGCCCGGGTTTGGCCGGGTCGGCTTCCAGTTCATGCCGCAATTGGCTGATGTAGATCCGCGGGTAGTGCGCGCTCTCGGAATGCGAGGGTCCCCAGACCTCCTTCATCGGTTGCCGGTGGTTCATGACTTTGGCCGAGTTGTTGATCGGGGTCACCGGCAGCCGGTATTGTATCGGTGTCGGATGGATGGTCTTCCCCGCCACCGCGACCATCCTTCGCCCCAGATCGATGCTGAGTCGGCCCCGGTCGAAGGTCATCACGGGGTTTGGGTTGTCGCGCCGGAGGGCATTCCTGAGCGCCACGCGGATGCGGGCCAACAATTCACCGAGGCTGAAAGGCTTGGTGGGGTAATCATCGGCGCCGGCATCCAGCGCCTCGATTTTCCGCGTCTCCTGGCCGCGAGCGGACAGCACGATGATGGGGGGGCGGCTCCAGCCGCGAACCTTGCGTATCAAGTCGACGCCATCCATGTCCGGGAGGCCCGGATCCAGGATGATCAGTTCCGGTTTCTGGGTGCGCGCTTCCTGGATGCCGCGCCGACCCGTCTCCGCCTCCTGGACCCTGAAGCCCTGCGTGCTCAAGCCCGTGCGTAAAAATGTGCGCATGGGCGGGTCGTCTTCGATGATCGGAATGATGGCGGCGGCCGGGTTCATTCAGCCCCCGGCCCGACCGGACTGTCCGGTTCCACCGCCATGGACGGCGCCTCCGGCATGTGGAGGCAAAAGTTGAATTCGGCCCCGCCTGCGCCGCGATTCCGCGCCTCGATCCAGCCGCCATGCGCTTCGACGATGGCCTTGCAGATGGCCAGACCCAGTCCCGTTCCGCTCTGGGCGCGCTCGGCATGCGCGCGAAAGAATTTTTCGAAGATTTGCTTCTCCCGGCCCGGGGGGATGCCGGGTCCGCGATCCGCGACGGACACACTCAGGGCGAAGGGGGTCCGCTCCGCCACGATTTCGATGGGGCTGGCCGCCGGGGTGTAGCGGATCGCGTTCTCGATGAGGTTGACCAGTACCTGTTCGATCAATACGGGATCGACATGGATCATGGCCGGATTTTTGGGTTCGATGGTCAGTTTTATGGTTCGCCCCTCCAGTTGCCGGTCCAGGCGGATGAGTACGGCGCCGATGATCTCCTCGATCAGGCACCAGTCCCGGTTCAGCGTCATGGCTCCGGCTTCCAGTTTGGCCATGTCCAGGATGTTGTTGACCAGAAGGGTCATCCGCTGGGCTTCCTCGTGGATGCCCACGCTCAGTTCACGCCGGTCCTGTGCCTGTAACGCCTCGCCATTTTCGGCCAGGGTGCTGGCGGAGCCGACGATGGTGGCCAGGGGAGTTCTCAGGTCATGCGAGATCGAGGTCAACAAGGAGTTGCGGAGACGTTCGGTTTCGATTTCGAGCAGAGACGCCTTGGCCTGCTCGGCGAGCCGATGCCGTTGCACGGTCTGGATGACCAGGCCCATCATGGTCTCCAGCAGCTTTTTTTGTTCGGGCAGGAAGAGACGGCGCGGATTGACGGGTTCGATGGCCAGCACGCCGGTGATCTTGCCGGCAAACGTCATCGGATAATAGACGGCCTGGGCGCCAGGCAGTGTGTTGGCGCCCTTGCCCGCCGGTTCTTGATGGTCGTAGACCCATTGGGCGATACCCAGCGCCGCGCCCCGCAGCGACTCCGGCCTGGGCGGTTCGCCGGGGTACACGATCCGGTCGTCGTCGTTGGCCAGCAGAAGGACATTCCGCCCGCCAAATTCCTTCATGAAATAGCGCACGGCGATCCCCATGCAGTCGCCGATGCCTCGACTCTCCGCCATCTCCTTGCTCAGCAAGTAGAGCATGGTGGCGCGCCGCTCACGATGACCGGCCACCTTGGCCTGATAACGAACATTTTCCATCAAATGGCTGGTGATGACGGCAATGGCCACCATGCCGGCAAAGCTCAGCAGATACTGCACATCCGAGATGGTCAGGCTGTAGTACGGCTGGACGAAAAAGAAATCGAAGGACGCCACGCCCAGGGCGGAGGCCAGAATCGAAGGGCCCTTGCCATAGCGCATGGCGATCAGCACGACGCCCAGCACATAGACGATGACGATGTTGGCGAGATCGAAGCGGGATTCCATGGCATGGGCGATCAGGGAGCATAGCACCGTGACCAGCAGGCTCCACACATAGCCTCGGTAACCGCGCCAATGGAACGGCGCGGGCGGGGATCTCAGGCTCGGCAGGGGTTTCTGCCGGAACAGCGCGCCCTCGCTGGTGGATCGCGGCAACTCCGCCCCGGTCTGGGTCCCGCCGAGGAGATACACATTGATGTTGTGCGCCTCGCCGATGATGCTGTCCACCACGGATCCCTGAAGCCAGCGTCGCCATCCGCGCCGGCTGGGTTTGCCCATGACGATTTTGGTGATGTTGCGTTCCCGCGCGAGTTCGATGAGTCCGGTGCTGATGTCGGACGCGGCCAGGGCCATGGTTTCGGCGCCGAGTTCCTCCGCCAGTTTGAGCATCCCGAGCACCGCGTCCCGCTGTTCCGCGGGCTGGCGTTCCAGTTCGGGCGTCTCCACGTAGACCACGATCCACTCCGCGCGCAAGGCGGCGGCAAAGCGCTTGCCCGAGCGAATCAGCCGCTCCGCCAAAGGCGTGGGGCCGATGCAGACCAGGACCCGTTCGGTGATCTGCCAGACCTCGCGGATGGCATGGTCTTCGCGGTAGTCCAGCATTTGCGCATCGACCCGCTGGGTCGTCTGGCGCAGGGCCAGTTCCCGCAAGGCTATCAGGTTACCCTTGCGGAAGAAATGCGCTGCCGCCCGCCGAGCCTGATCGGGCAGATAGACCTTGCCTTCCTTGAGCCGATTCAGCAGATCATCCGGGGGCAGGTCGACCAGGCCGATTTCATCCGCCTTTTCGAAAACGGTGTCGGGAATGGTTTCGCGGATACGGATGCCGGCAATGTGCCCGACATCGTCATTCAGGCTTTCGAGGTGTTGCACATTGAGGGTGGTATGGACATCGATGCCCGCCTCCAGCAGTTCCTCGATATCCTGCCAGCGCTTGGGATGGCGCGAGCCCTGGACATTGGTGTGCGCCAGTTCGTCGACCAGGATCAGGGCGGGGCGGCGCTGGAGCGCGGCGTCCAGGTCGAATTCCTGGAGGGTGATGCCACGATAGTTGATGGGGTGCGAGGGCAGGATTTCCAGGCCCTCCAGGAGGGCGGCGGTTTCGGCGCGGCCGTGCGTCTCCACCCAGCCGACCACGACGTCAACCCCTTCGGCGCACCGCTCCCGGGCGGCCTCCAGCATGGCATAGGTCTTGCCGACGCCGGCCACGGCCCCGAAGAAAATTTTCAGCCGGCCGCGTTGGGACCTGGCCTCCTCCCGTTCGATTCGGGCCAGCAAGGCATCAGGGTCGGGACGGGCATCGCTGGCCATCGTGTTCCATTCTCAGTGGGTCGTGGGGAATGCGTTTACGGGGTCAGTCGCTGGAGCACCGGCTGGTGGGGCTCCCGGGACACGGCCGCCGCCCGGGTCGCACCCTCTCAGCGTAGGGCATCCAGCGCCAGGTTCAGTGTCAGGACATTGACCCGGGGCTCCCCCAGAATGCCCCATTGCCGCCCCTCTGTGTAGTTTTCGACCAACTCCCGCAGTCGTTCCGGATGGATGCCACGAGCCCTGGCGACCCGGGATACCTGGTACGCGGCGCCGGCGGGGCTGATATGGGGATCCAGCCCGGACCCCGATGCCGTGACCAAATCCACGGGAATGGGAGTTTGGGGCTTCTGACTTGCGCCGACATGAGCCTGGACACGCGCGCGGATGGCTCCAATCAATGCCGGGTTAGTCGGTCCCAGATTCGAACCGGAGGAGGCCGCGGCGTTATAGGGAAAGGGGGAGGTCGCGGAGGGCCGGCCCCAGAAGTATTTGGCATTGTCGAAACGCTGACCGATCAAGGCTGACCCGACCGGTTGCCCCGCCAGGTTCGGAATCAGGCTGCCGTTGGCTTGCACGGGGAACAGAAACTGACTCAGTCCCGTGACCAGCAGGGGATAGGCCAGGCCGGTCACAAGGGTCCACAGGATGAAGAGACGCCAGGCGGGTTTGAATGCGGTTGACATGATGGCTTCCTATACGAGGTTCAGTCCGACCAGCGCCAGATCGATGGCCTTGATGCCGATGAAGGGGACGACCAGCCCGCCGAGACCATAGATCAACAGGTTCGTGCGCAGGAGTTGTTCGGCGCCGACGGGACGATAGCGGATGCCTTTGAGCGCCAGCGGGATCAGGGCGATGATGATCAGCGCGTTGAAGATGACGGCCGATAGAATGGCGCTCGCGGGGGTGGCGAGATGCATCAAATTCAACTGATTGAGCACCGGATAGGCGCCGGCGAACGCGGCGGGGATGATGGCGAAATACTTGGCGACATCGTTGGCGATGCTGAAGGTGGTGAGCGCGCCGCGCGTCATCAGCATCTGTTTGCCGGTTTCGACGATCTCGATCAGCTTGGTGGGGTTGGAGTCGAGATCCACCATGTTGCCCGCTTCCTTGGCCGCCTGGGTGCCGGAGTTCATGGCCACGGCCACATCCGCCTGGGCCAGCGCGGGCGCGTCGTTGGTGCCATCCCCGGTCATGGCCACCAGGCGGCCCTGCTGCTGATGTTCCCGGATCAGTTTCAGTTTCATTTCGGGCGTCGCCTCGGCCAGAAAATCATCCACGCCGGCTTCGGCGGCGATGGCGGCGGCGGTGACGCGGTTATCGCCCGTGATCATGATGGTCTTGATACCCATGCCGCGCAGTTCGGCGAAGCGCTCCCTGATTCCGCCCTTCACGATGTCCTTGAGTTCGATGACTCCCAGAAGTTTGGCGCCCTCGGCGACGGCCAGCGGCGTGCTGCCCCGGCGCGCGACCTCGTCGACGAGTGTCTTGATGGCCTCGGGAAAATGGCCGCCTTGCTCGATGATGAATGTCTTGATGGCATCCGCCGCACCCTTGCGAATCCGCCGGGCTTGGCCTAGCGCGCCCCGAGGCGGCAGGTCCACGCCGCTCATCCGGGTATGCGCGCTGAAGGGCACGAAGTCGGCGTTGAGGGCGCCAACATCCCGCTCGCGTATTCCGAACTTGTTTTTTGCCAATACGACGATGCTGCGGCCTTCCGGGGTCTCGTCGGTCAGGGAAGCCAGTTGCGCCGCATCCGCCAGTTGCTGTTCGGTGATGCCCGCCAACGGTAGAAAGGCGCTGGCCTGCCGGTTACCCAGGGTGATCGTCCCGGTTTTGTCCAGCAGCAGGACATCGACATCGCCGGCGGTCTCGACCGCGCGGCCAGAGGTGGCGATCACGTTCTGCTGCATCATCCGGCCGATGCCGGCCACGCCGATGGCCGACAACAGTCCGCCTATCGTGGTGGGAATCAGGCAGACCAATAGGGCTATCAGGACGGTGATGCTGGCGGGGGCGCCGGCGCCGCTGACGGTGACGGCGTAGAGGGAGAAGGGCATCAGCGTGACCGTGGCCATGAGGAAGATCAGGGTCAAGGCCACCAATAGTATCGTCAGGGCGATTTCGTTCGGCGTCTTCTGACGATTGGCTCCTTCGACCATGGCGATCATGCGGTCGAGGAAGGATTCGCCCGGATTGGCGCCGATGCGAAGGATCAACCAGTCCGACAGGACCCGGGTTCCCCCGGTGACCGAACTGAAATCGCCGCCGGATTCGCGGATGACGGGGGCCGACTCGCCCGTGATGGCGCTTTCATCGACCGAGGCGACACCTTCGATCACCTCACCGTCACCGGGAATGTAATCGCCTGCCTCGACCAGCACGATATGGCCTATTCGCAACCGCGAGGCTGCGATAGGGCTAATGGCGGCGTCGCGCCGGGGCTCGGCGAGCATTTTTGCGCTGATGTCGCGTTTTGCGCTTTGCAGGGAGGCGGCCTGGGCCTTGCCGCGCCCCTCGGCCACCGCTTCGGCGAAATTCGCGAACAGGACCGTGAACCAGAGCCATAGCGTAATCGCCAGAATGAAACCGGCGGGGGCTTCCCCTTGGCTAAAAACCGCCTGAAGCCAAAGCCCGGTGGTCATGAGGCTGCCAACATAGACCACGAACATGACCGGGTTTTGCCACTGTTGCCGGGGGGTCAGCTTCCGGAAGGCGTCAATGACGGCCAGTGTCAGCAGGTTCTTGTCCAGCAGCGAAAGATTCCTGACATGATCGGCTTTCCGTTTTGAGGATGATGGCGCCCGCGCGGGGGTAGGCAAGTTGCTTTGATACTGTTTCATCGGCCCAGCCTATCCTTGATTGAGCATTGAGAGATGCTCGACCACCGGTCCGAGCGCCAACGCCGGGATGAATGTCAGCGCGCCAACCACGATGACCGTGCCGATCAGCAGCAGGACGAATAGCGGGGTATGGGTTGGCAGGGTACCGGGACCGGCGGGAATGATCTTCTTTCTGGCCAGACTGCCCGCGATCGCCAGCACCGGAATCGCTGGCCAGTAACGTGCCAACAGCATGACGATGCCGAGAAGGGTGTTATAGAAGGGGGTATTCGCCGACAGGCCGGCGAACGCGCTACCGTTGTTATTGCCCGCCGACGAAAAGGCATACAGAATCTCGGTGAAACCGTGCGCCCCGGGGTTGGACACGGAGCCTCGTCCGGCCTCCAGCATCACGGCCAGCGCTGTTCCGCCAAGCACCAGCAGGGGGGGTATCAGAATCACGATGGCGGCCATTTTCATCTCGAACGCCTCGATCTTCTTGCCGAGGTATTCCGGTGTGCGGCCGATCATGAGACCCGCCACGAATACGGCGACGAGCGTGAATACCAGCATCCCGTAAAGGCCGGAACCCACTCCGCCGAAAATGACTTCACCCAGTTGTATCAGCCATAGGGGAATCATCCCGCCCAACGGGGTAAAGGAGTCGTGCATGGCGTTCACCGAGCCGTTGGAGGCCGCGGTCGTGGCGGTGGCCCATAGCGCCGAATTCACGATGCCGAAGCGCAGCTCCTTGCCTTCCATGTTGCCGCCGGGCTGTTGGTCGCCATAGGCTTGGTCTACCGGCAGGTTGGCCAATAACGGATTGCCGGATTGCTCGGCCCATACTGTAACAATGGCCAGCCCGGTGAAGACCAGGGTCATGGCCGCGAGAATGGCCCAACCCTGGCGACGATCACCCACCATCGACCCGAAGGTATGGCAGAGCGCCGCCGGGATCAGCAGGATCGCCAGCATTTCCAGGAAATTGGACAGTGGCGTGGGATTTTCAAAAGGGTGCGCCGAATTGACGTTGAAATACCCGCCGCCATTGGTGCCCAGTTGCTTGATCGCGATTTGGGAGGCCGCCGGCCCCAGCGCGATCGTCTGGGTTTTTGGCTCAATACGATCCATGGCAGCCTGGCGAGCGGGATCAACCCCGGTTTCATTCCCGGTTTTATCCTCATGCCTTGAATACGGCTCGGACTGTAGCAGGGGGACGGTGGCATAGGCCGAGAATGTCTGCACCACGCCCTGGCCAGTCAGTAGCAGGGCCAGCAGTAGGGAGAGGGGCAGGAGCACGTAAAGTATGCTTCGATTCAGATCGACCCAGAAATTGCCGATCGTGGCGAATCCCGCGCGCTTGAAACCCCGGATCATGGCCGCCAGCACCGCCATGCCGGTCGCGGCGGACAGGAAGTTCTGCACACCCAGTCCCAGCATCTGGGTCAGATAACTTAGCGTGGCCTCTCCCGAATAGCCTTGCCAATTGGTGTTCGTAACGAAGCTGGCCGCGGTGTTGAAGGCGCTGTCAGCGGCGACGTTGGGCAGTTTCCGAGGATTGAGCGGCAAAAAGACCTGGAGCCTCTGTAGGCCATAGACAAAAACCAACCCCAGTAGATTGAAGATGAGCATGGCAACGGCATATTCGGTCCAGCGCATTTCCGCTTCGGGGTCTATGCCACAAACGCGATAAATGAACCCTTCCAGCGGCTGAAGCCAGCGGTTTGCCGCGGACTGACCTTCATGGACCGCCGCCATGTAGACACCCAGAGGCTTGGCCAAGGCGAGCAAGACCAGAAGGTACACGCCAATTTGTATCAACCCGTTTGTGGTCATCAGAACTTCTCCGGAAAGAACAGCGCGGCCAGGAGATAGACGAAAAGCGACAGGGCCACGAGCCCGCTGAGCAACATTAACCCGCTCATGATGGACGACCCAGGCGATCCAGGCCCAGGATCAGGGCGTAGGTAAGCGCCGCGAAGCCGGCCGATACGAAGAAATAGACTAAGTCCGCCAACATCATTCACCTCCCCAAAATGAAAGAAATGGCCGTCCCGCAACCCATCGGGCGTTCGGCAGGATGGAAACCCCGCCATGACGGTTCAGTCACACGGCAGCCATTGGAAAAAATGCTAGCGGGATGGGAATAAAAATTGTGTAAAAAATCATTGGGGCCCGGCTATTGAGGTCAGTTCAAGCAGACACACAGGAAACAACGCCGAGGGACCGTGGGTTGTGCCTGGTTCCCGCCAGGGTATGCGGCGCGGGATTATTCCACGCGGCGAGAGGGTGCGGACGCCGGGGCGAGTCGGCGGGATTTTGAGGGCAGGGGGCAATCGGCTTTGGCGGCAAGGGCTGTTGCCAGCCCCCAACGCCGCCAAGCCGGCGGTTGCGAACCCTGCAGGCGCCACGATCCATCGAGACTTGAGGATCGACAGGAGGCAGTAACCGCCGCCGGATCAGGTTCTGGTCTTGCCGCTTTCCTCGTTGGCCAGGGCC
>Ga0194126_10008657_pt1 | contig 13788 bp, 9 predicted proteins | sample TA2KigC150mmetaG_FD_148641 | JGI IMG/M metagenome (GOLD analysis project Ga0194126, IMG submission 148641) | Freshwater microbial communities from Lake Tanganyika, Tanzania - TA2015035 Kigoma Deep Cast 150m | ecosystem: Environmental > Aquatic > Freshwater > Lake | place: Tanzania: Lake... | reverse complement strand
CTTCGGGCATTGTCGCCGAGAAGAACAATGTCTCGCGACTTGCAGGTGTAGCGCCAAGAATGGCGCGCATGTCATGGATAAATCCCATATCAAGCATGCGGTCTGCTTCATCAAGAATAACGGTCGTCACACGCTTTGGTGCAAAGTTTCCACGTTTAAGAAGATCAAGAATACGTCCAGGTGTGCCAATGACAAAGTGATTGACGCGTGCGAGCGCGTGAATTTGTGGGTTGATATTGACACCACCGACGCAAATAACAGAAAAGAGTCCCATACCACGTGTGATGCGGCGAAACTCTTGGTCAATTTGCGCGGCGAGTTCACGTGTGGGTGCGAGAATAAGTGTTTGGCGATGTGGTTCGCGCAACGTCTTATCAATAAGAGGAATGAGAAATGCCGCAGTTTTTCCCGTGCCTGTTTCGGCGATACCCACAACATCGTGTCCCGCGAGAATCTCGGGAATAATCTTGTCTTGGATAGGGGACGGAGTTTCAATACCCATAGATCTGATTGCTTGGACGATGCGTGTATCAACACCAAAGGTAGTAAAGGTATATGTCGGTACGTATGCTTCTTCAGGAGTTTCTGTTTGACTCTTTGGATTTGTATTGATAAAGCGAGACGGATTGAATGTCGGCAATGCCGGTTTTCTCCCGTATCCACCACGTCCGCCGGTATGTTCCGAGTGGTGTGCGCGAAAATTGCCACGTTGCGCGGGGCGAGCATGAGAAGCATATGCACCAGGTTTTTTGCCTGGGCGTGAGGACGCAGAGCGTCCGTTTCGTGAGGATCCGGATTGTCCGTATCCTCGAGAGTGTGTTTGCATGATATACTAGTATTTAAGGACGCATACGATTGTAATGCGTTCTGGGCTGTGCAGGTGATAAATCAAACGTTACTCACCATTACGAAAGGAAGCGTCTGTGGCTTCCGAGCCCTACACGAGAATCAAAAGCGTGTATATATGATAGCATATTTTTATTTTTAAGTCAAATCATTGGATTCATACCAAGGTTTAACCTTGGGAGAACAATCATTGGATTCATACCAAGGTTAAACCTTGGGAGAACAGTATTTTTTATTGTTGTCAAGTGTGTGGAGAGAGATTATTGTGATGCTTCGCTGTCATCTTAATAGTGCAATACATCCCTTGCAGAATGTTTGATTTCATAAGATTGAATTGATACACTAAATATATAGTATCGTCATCATCTCATCTATAGTATGAATAACCGACCACTTATTATCATATCTATTCTCATCGTCGTTCTTACGGTTATTCTTTTTATTGTATGGGGTGCGTTTCGACAGTATGGAGGGATTGGAGAAGACATAGAGACTATTGCTGGACGGACATCACCTTTATCTACTACAGATAGCAATGAAGGACGCGCATCAAAAAAAGTAACACTCGCTCGGGGTGAATCAGGAAATGTTGATGGACTTTCCATAACATTCACAGATATTCGTTCTGATGAAAGGTGCCCTATTGATGCGGTGTGTATGCGTGCGGGAGAGGTGGAGATTCTTGCGACACTTGCCACAGAAGCAATGTCTCGTTCCGTACGACTCTCATTCCCTGGGGCATCGTTAACCTTTGATGGGTATCGGGTATCCGTGAAGGAGGTTGATCCTATACGCGTATCTGGCAATGTCCCTGAACCAGAAGAATATCGAGTAACGTTCAGTATAGAACAATTGCAATGATGTATGCATATAATTTCTTCATGTGTTACACCCATGCTTTAATATTTGCATGGCATCGTGTATAGTTTTTTATTTTTTATTTTTATCATTATGTCCTCATGTCTCTTTTGCGGTATTGTACAAGGTACAATACCCGCGCATAAAGTGTGGGAAGATGAGCACCATCTCGCATTCCTTTCCATTTTTCCCAATACCGAAGGGGTAACGGTTGTTATTCCCAAAGCTCATTATGGAAGTTACGCATTTGCACTTCCTGATGATGTGCTCTCTTCTCTCGTGCTTGCGACGAAAAAAGTCGCACATATCCTTGATGAGAAACTTCCCGATGTTGGACGGACTGCCATGGTGTTTGAAGGATTTGGTGTTGATCATATACATGCAAAGCTCTTCCCGATGCACGGAACGGCAAATATGGCAGAGTGGAAGCCAATTGAGTCTTCTCTTGAAACATATTTCAATATATATCCCGGATATATTTCATCGCATGATGCAGAGCGAGCCGATGATACAGACCTTGCCGCACTCGCAGAGCGATTGCGCGCATAAAAGGAAATAATGGCGTTCTGGTATTGCTATCATCTATGATGTATACTCACGTCATATGAAATCATTACACTATTGGAATAGCGTCCTCGCGCTTTCTCTCGCGGGAACATTGTTTGCCGGATATCTTGCTGGCACAAAACTCATTACTGGTTCATGTGCATTATCAGAACCATGCCCGTATGTTCTTGGGTATCCGGCTTGTTGGTATGGATTTGGGATGTTTGTGATGATGTTTATCGTATCGTTGCGAGGACGGTTCATGTTGACGAAACAGACAACGATGTGCCGTATCGGTATGCGGGTGGTATCTCTTGCGGGAGTACTCTTTGCAGGTACTCTTGTTGCGAAAGAAATTCCCATGATGTTCAGTTCTTTTGCTCCCTCATACGCCATGGGGCTTCCTTCATGTGCGTATGGACTTTTGTTTTATATTGCCATTGCGGTACTTTCGTTTTTCCGAGAAGACAGCACCAGCAATGTTATTGATACTGCTTTGGTAGAGGGGTAATCTCTTGATATGCGCAACAACACATCTTTATATATGCCACAAAAAGGATTTGCTGCATTGTCATGGGGGCGCATTCTTTTGACACTTGCCGAGACAATGGTCGGCATCTTTTTGCCGATTTTCTTATATGAATTGTTTGATGGAGACCTCTTTTTAACATTACTCTCTTTTGTGCTCATACATGGTGTGTACGGTATTCTTGTGCCCGTGGGGGCAATGATACTCGACAAATATGGGTCGCGTCTTCCTCTTCTCATTGGGGTGTCGCTTTCGGGGGCATTCATTGGGTCGCTCTATGGAGTACAGGCATTTGCTGATGTACGTGGTATCTTTTTCCTTGCGCTTGCGTTTGTAATGACAGTTGCTTTCCGTGTCTTTTTTTGGATGCCGTTTCATGTTGATTTCGCAACACATACAGACAGGAAGATACGTGGCAAAGAGGTCGGGCTTATGGAGGCAGGGCTGACTATTGTTGGGACACTCGCACCACTTATCGCAGGATACCTTATCGCATGGTATGGGTATGGTATGCTCTTCCTCGCGTCAATCGGCGTTATCGCAATAACATTCATACCATTTTTGTTTGTCCCCGAAAGAAATATCACTTTTTCATGGGGATATCGTGAGTCGTTCAAGAAACTATGTGCCCGTGAAAATAGACATCTTGCGCTTTCAAGCGGGCTTATGGGCGCGGAAAATGTTATCGGTGCTGTTGTGTGGCCACTTTTTATTTTTATGCTTCTTGATGGTAATTATGCTCAGGTTGGGTTTATTTCTTCTCTTATTGTGATTGCTACAGTGGTTATAGAACTCTTTACCGGAGATTCACTTGATCGACAATCTAAAAGGAATGTGTTGCGTTTCTGGACAGTTTTTTCTGCGTTGGGATGGCTTATCAAGATTTTCGTCGCGACAGCATTTCAAATATTTGCTGTTGGCGCGTATCACAGTATTGTACGATCGCTCGCGGGCGTGTCGTATGAAGCATTTTTTTATGAACTTGCTGCGGATGGGGGACAGTATGTGGATGAATATACGGTCATCCGTGAAATGGCAATCCAATTTGCGAAAGTAATTGCACTCCTTATTGTCATGGTGATGATCCTCTTTGTTCATATCAAGTGGGCATTTCTCGTCGGACTCATGAGCGCGCTTATTCTCAATGGTGTACTGAATATAAGTAGTAGGGAGAGGAGAGTAGGAGAGAGGTGATAGGGACGGACGAATATAGGAAAGAGGTTATAGGAGATGGGTTATAGGGACGGACGCTCGAATCAAGCGTGCCCTGCATCCTACGTGGTGCAGGGAAGCAAGAAGCATGAATCAAGAATTAAAGGTTACGAAGTACGAACTTATACGAACATACGAAACTGGAGGGGATAAAGAAATATGAAGGTAGGAAATAGGTTAGAGGTGATAGGTTATAGAGACAGACTGGAATCAAGAATATGCATTCGTTATTTGTAACCTTTCTTGAAACTCGTAACTAATAACTTGAAACTCGTTTGTGGCTAGCGTAAAAAGCAAATCTATTGTATAGTGTCTGTATAAAGCGCGATGCGCTTTTTCTTTACTCTTTCTTTTCCGTTTTTTCTGTATGGATATTCGCAACATTGCTATCATCGCGCACGTAGACCACGGCAAGACGACCTTGACCGATATGTTGCTTCGTCAAAATGACGCTATCGCTGAAGGTGCTTCTATGGACTCAAATACTCTTGAGCGTGAACGCGGCATCACCATTTATTCTAAGAACGCGTCCCTCATGTATAAAGGGACAAAAATCAATATCGTGGATACACCGGGGCACGCGGACTTCGGTTCAGAAGTGGAACGCGTGCTTCGTTCTATTGACTCGGTACTTCTCATTGTGGATGCCCAAGAAGGTCCGATGCCACAAACGCGTTTCGTTTTGAAAAAGTCTCTTGAGCTTGGGCTTCGTCCTATTGTTGTGATAAACAAAATAGACAAACCCGCCGCTGACCCCGCGCGCGCGGAAAGTTTGGTGTTTGACTTGTTTGTAGAACTCGGTGCCGATGATGTGCAGGCGGACTTTCCTATTGTGTATGCCGATGGACGTTCTGGTATTGCCAAGATTGCGCTTACGGATGAAAGCACGACACTCAATCCGCTTCTTGATACAATCCTCGCGCATGTGCCTGTTGCATCATCAACAGAAAAAGAAGCACTTCCGCTTCGCTTTCAACCCTTTAACCTCGGCTATGACAACTTTATGGGGCGTCTTGCCATCAGCCGTATCTATGAAGGAACAGTATCTGTCGGCATGACGGTGCATGTGAAAAATAGCGCCGGAGAAACACGTCAGGGGAAAATTACCAAACTGTTTATTTTCAAAGGTCTAGGAAAAGAAGAGGCACAGTCCGCTGTCGCGGGTGATATTGTCATGGTTGCAGGTATTGCCGATATTGATATTGGAGAGACGGTGTTGTCCGACCCATCGGGGGACATCTTGCCAGTTATTTCTGTTGATGAGCCGACAATCGCGCTTGATTTTTTGGTGAATGACTCGCCATTTGCAGGGCGTGAAGGAAAGTATGTAACATCGCGTCAAATTCGCGAATATCTGGAACGTGAACTGGAAGTAAACGTGGGGCTTCGGGTATCGTTTGACCGCAATGACGCGTTTCGTGTGCTTGGGCGCGGAGAATTGCATATCGCTATCCTTCTTGAAAACATGCGTCGTGCGGGCTATGAAGTGCAGGTATCCAATCCGGAAGTTATTACAAAAGAGGAGGATGGTAAAACGATTGAACCGTTTGAAGAAGTTATTGTTGATACACCAGAAACGTATCAAGGAACAATCATTGAGCGTCTCGGTATGCGTGGTTTTGTTATTACACACATTGACGCGGAACGTGAAGGTGTGCGCCTGACGCTTGAAGGTCCTACGCGCGGTATCCTTGGGTATCGTAACCAGTTTGTGATTGATACGAGAGGAGAGGGGATTCTTGCAACACGTTTTATCGGCTTCAAGCGTTTTACTGGAGAAGTGCGCAAACGTGCCGTTGGTTCCATGACATCCATGGCATCGGGTAAGGTGCTCGGATATTCACTGTGGAACCTGCAAGACCGAGGAACGCTGTATATCGGACCGGGTGCCGAAGTATATGAAGGTATGGTTATCGGTGATACGTCCAAAGGTGAGGAAATGTTTGTGAACCCGACAAAAGGAAAGCAACTTACCAATGTGCGTGCGTCGGGAACCGATGAAGCAATCAATCTCGTGCCCCCACTTGAGCTTTCTATTGAGCGCGGACTTGAAGTCATGGCGGATGATGAACTTCTTGAAGTAACACCCAAGAGTGTCCGACTCCGTAAGCGTTATCTGACGGAGAATGACAGGACGAAGGCACGAAAAGGGAAATAACAAGACGAGTTTGTAGTTCGTAGTTCTTAGTTCGTAGAACGTATATACGACATGTAAATATCATAAGGGTCGCTCGCGCGACCCCCTCCCATAATCTAGTTTCTCATATAACACAACCATAGCGCGGGTTTTCCCAAAGGAAAACCCGCGCTATCTTCGCATTTCACCGCCCCAACCCCGTATCCGCCGCGCTTCTAAAATCGGCGTAAATGTGGTATAAATAAAAGTAATAAATATGTCAAAAATAAAGGATATTCCTAAAATAGATAGACCACGTGAAAGGTTCTTAAAAAAAGGACCAGAGGCACTTTCAAAAAGTGATCTTTTGGCAATTTTGCTTGGAAGTGGAATCAAGGGGAAGAATGTTCAGCAATTATCACAGCAGATAATAAAAAAGTTTGGGAAAGGTTTTTTGAATATTACTGTGGAGGATCTGAAAGATATTTCGGGTATTGGCGAGACTAAAGCATTACAAATTGTTTCAGCGATTTCTTTGGTTAGGCGATTTTATGCCGAGAATCAAACAAACGAGGTTGTCATCAAAAATTCTCAAGATATTGTTTCTCTAAACTATGATTTACGAGATAAGAAAAAGGAACATCTTGTTTGTTTGTATCTTAATGCGCGAAATGTCTTGTTAAAAAAAGAGATTGTTAGTGTTGGGCTCCTGGATAAAACATTGCTACACCCAAGAGAAATTTTTTATCCCGCAACAGAACTTAACGCGGCAAGTGTGATTCTTGTGCACAATCATCCTTCGGGTGATTCATCACCAAGTAAAAAAGATGTTGAAATTGTAGAGAAGATATCACAAGCAGGAGAAATAATGGGAATATCTGTTATTGATTTTATTATTATTTCTCAAAAGGGAAATTATAGTTTTTATGAAAGACTGAAAGATCAAAACATCGGCTTTGATTATGTTGCGGACGGAATGCAAGGAACGCTTTTTAATCTGTTAGAAATTAAAAAACCTGCGTACGAAGTAAGTGTTCAAAAGATAGATAAACACTATTTTCAACCACAAGAATCAAAAAGTGGATATTTCCAACTTCAAAATAGGCGCTACCTAGGAAATAAACACAAATTACTTGGATTTATTGAAGATATTATTTCTGAAAAGTGCGGTTCAGTAGATTCTCTTTGTGATGTTTTCGCTGGTACTGGTGTTGTTGGTGCGAGATTCAATCATCCAGACATAAAGATTATTTCCAATGATTTTCTTTTTGCAAATTATGCTTGCTTGCAAGCATTCTTGGGCGCAAGCAAAGATTTACAAAAAAGTATTTTTGTGAAAATAGAACATCTTAACGATTTATCAAACCATAAAGAAAATTATTTTTCAGAAAACTTTGGCGGAACATATTTTACGGAAGAAAATGCACGAAAAATAGGTGCGATTAGAGAAGAAATTGACAAAATAGCAGAAAGCGAGGATGAAAAAAATATTTTGATTTGCTCTCTTATTTACGCAGTTGATAAAGTTGCAAATACAGTTGGTCATTATGACGCTTTCCGTAAAAAGTTGGACATGCTTCAATCGATAAAATTACTTGTTCCTGATATTGATTATTCACGCAATATAAACAACGAAGTTCATCGGGAAGATGCAAATACACTCATACGAAAAATCTCTTGTGATGTTTTGTATATTGATCCCCCTTACAATTCACGACAATACTCTGATGCGTATCACCTTTTAGAAAATCTTGCAGAATGGAAAAAGCCAGAAGTGGTAGGAATTGGTAAAAAGATGGATCGTTCGCATATCAAAAGTGACTACTGTCTCAAGAGCGCAACGAGTGCATTTGCAGATCTAATCAGAAATGCAGATTGTAAACATATTTTGCTTTCGTATAACAATACTGGAGATTCAAGAGACGGACGATCAAATGCACGAATGAGCGACGATGAAATTTTGCAGATTCTAAATGATAAAGGCGATGTAGAGATTTTTGAAAAAGACTACAAAGTTTTTACAACAGGAAAAAGTAACGGGGAAAATAATGCGGAACGCATTTTCTACTGTAAAGTAACAAAATAATTATGAAAAAACCTTGGTCAATTACAACAACATTACGAAACCCAGAGAGATTGAGAAATTTCTTGATAGTTTTGAAACAACTCGAAAATTCCGAATGGAATTTTGAGAATCAAAAGAAATATCAGATTTTGTTGATTCAAAATCGAGTATATGGTTATGGAAGCCGTCAGTTTTACAATAGGCTTTCGCAAGACAAGATTGATCTAGTTGATGACCTATCACAAGATATTTCATTTAAACAAGCGGAAGAAATTTTTAATGCTAAAAACTATGAAGACCCTGCGATGCGAGGGAGGCAATCAATAAATCCACTTAAAAAGATTGGGCTTGTTGCTGTTGATGACGGAAAAGTAAAAATAACAGAACTTGGTAAATTGTTTTTGAAAGATGATTTTGACTTTGGAGAAATCTTTTTCAGAAGTTTCTTAAAGTGGCAACTTCCAAATCCAGACAGTCGGGATTATCCAGATAACGGAGACTGTGACATAAAGCCATTTATTGGAACATTGCATTTAATTAATGCAGTTAACAAAAAAGAATTTGCTCGCGGAAATAAAACAAAGGGTATTAGCAAAAAAGAATTCTCTCTTTTTGCACCAACTTTAGTACATCATCAAAATATTGATTCTTACGCGGAGAAAATTATTGCTTTGAGAGATGAATTATCTGGAAAGACAAAACAAGAACAAAGAACGATCTTTGATTCTTACAAAAAACAATTTGCTAGTGAGTTTTTGGAAACTGATGGCGAGAATGAAATAGCTGGATTGTTGAGCAACTTGCAAGATTATGGCGACAATGCAATTCGTTATTTTCGTCTCACAAGATATATCCATATTCGGGGTGGTGGATTTTATATTGATTTAGAACCAAGGAGATCAATCGAAATTGAAGCATTGCTTCAGTATGATAATGCACAATCAAAATCCTTTGATTCTAAAGAGGAATACCTTGCTTATATTTCTGATATTTCAGAACCGCAACTACCTTGGGAAACGACAGAAAAATATATTGAGATTATTGAAAAACTGGTTGAAGAAATAAAAGTGTATGAATCTAATTTGCAAAGGGAAAATATTGCTATTCAAGACTTTCGATCAATGCAAATTGATGAATTGAAAAATTACACTGCAGAATTGAGAGCATATCGTCGAGAATTACAAAATGAAGAAAGTCACAAAAAATCTCAATCGGCTGAGCAAATTGAATCCTATATTAAAAACCTTGAAAATATTTTTGATTTTGAAGATAGACCAATCCTACTTGAAAAGTTATCAGCACTCGGTCTGCATGCGCTCAATGATGCGTTGAAAATTCAGCCAAATTATCCTGTTGGCGATGATAACGAGCCTACATTTACCGCACCAGCCAATACGCCAGACATAGAATGTTTTTATGAAAGTTTTAATGCAATCTGTGAAGTTACGATGTTGAATGGTCGTGACCAATGGTATAACGAGGGTCAGCCAGTGATGCGACATTTACGCGACTTTGAACAAAAACATGGCGACAAACCATCTTACTGTCTGTTTATTGCTCCAAAACTCCATAGAGATACGATAAACACTTTTTGGACAGCAATAAAATATGAATATGAGGGACAACCACAAAGAATCATCCCACTCTCAATCAGTCAGTTTGTTTCCGTTTTGAAAGTGTTGGTACAGATGAAATCTGAAGAGAAATTTTTGCAACACGCAGAAATTTCACGATTGTATGATGAAATTTTGGATTCATCAAAATCATTTAGTGACTCAAACAAGTGGTTGCAAAATATTCCAAGTGCCATTTCTGCATGGCAAGAAAGTCTTATTTCACAAACATAAAATATGAAAACAAATATTATTTACAAGGGAGATTGTGTAAAGACACTTAACGAAAAAGTAGACGAAAAGTCTATTGACTTGATTTTTGCTGATCCTCCTTACAACTTATCTGGCAATGGCTTACACTGGAAAGGCAATAAGACTGGTGGAGACTGGTATATGGTAAACGAAGAATGGGACAAAATGTCTGCCCCAGAATATTTGCAGTTCACAAGAAAGTGGCTCGGAGCATGTGATAGGGTTTTGAAAGACAAAGGATCAATTTATGTTGCCTGCAGTTATCACAACATTGCAGAAGTAATGATTGTGTTGAAGCAACTTGATTTCAAAATAAACAATATCATTACTTGGTACAAAACAAATGCAATGCCTAACATGACAAGACGAGTGTTTACACACTCGACAGAATTTGTTGTTTGGGCGGTAAAAGGGAGCGGTTGGACTTTTGATTACGAGAAAATAAAAGAAATAAATCCTGACAAACAAAAAGATGGAAGCCCAAAACAAATGCGTGATTTTTGGGGATTGCCACTTGTGCAAGGTAAAGAACGTTTGCGCGGTGATGATGGGCGCGCAGCGCATCCGACACAAAAACCAGAGGAAATGCTAAAACGTATTATTTTGGCAAGTTCTCAAAAGGGAGATATTGTCCTTGATCCATTTTTGGGAAGTGGTACGACAACTTTTGTGGCAAAAAAGTATGGTCGAAAATGGGTTGGGATTGAAAAAGATAAAAAATACGCAAAAATTGCCACTCGGCGAATGCAAAAAAAATGATAACTAAAATCTCAAAACTCAAAGACTTCGGTATATTTCATGATTTTACTTGGAAAACAGAGCTTTCTGATTTTAAAAAATTCAATCTGATATATGGCTGGAACAGAAGCGGAAAAACAACCATTTCCCGCGTGTTTGCGAGTTGTGAGAAAAAATGCACTTACGAAAAAGATAAATTCAAGCAATATCCCGAAAACGGAGAATTTGAAATAAAAACTGATGACGGAACTACTGTAAAAAATACTGATGTTGCTACAAATGTTTTGCCGATAAAAATTTTCAATCAAGATTTTATAGATGACAATATTTCCTTTGATCCTTCAGATTCATGCAATCCGATTATTTATGTGAGCGAAAAAGATATTGAGAGTAAAAAACGGCTTGAACAGTTAAAACTGGACAAAATTACTCTTGGCAAGACATATGAACAGACGAAAAAAGACAAGTCGGCAAAAGAAGAAACAAAAAATACATTTTTAACTGGTTTAGGACGAGAAATTGCGAACATTCTTTTTGACAAATCGTATAATAAGACAAAAGCAGAAAATAAAATCAATACTATTGGCGTTGATAATTTTTCCGACAAAATCCTATCTGACGAAGATAAGAAAAAATATGAGGCAATAAGTAAAAGCGAAGCAGGCAAAACGCAAACTACATTTTCAGAATATAATTTTTCTTTTTCTTTTGACGATGAAGCTATTGATAATTTCAAAAAGATTTTTGAAAAAATTGAGGCTGTGCTTGGCAAAAAAATTGTTTCGGAAACATTGGACAGATTAAAAGATGATCAAGTTTTGAATAGTTGGGTAAAGCAAGGTTTTGATTTACACAAAACAAAAGAAGAAAAAGAAAAATGTTTATTTTGCCAAAAGCCCTTAGAAAATGACTTTTTAGCCACACTTTCAAAGCATTTCAGCAAAGACTACGAAGACCTGCAGAGCGCAATCACAATTCTAAAAAGTGAAATTTTGAAACAAAAGCGATTAGAGATTGCGACAAAAAATGATGAACTTTACCCTGATCTAAAAGACAAATACGCCAGTAAAGTAAATGGGCTTAATGAAGTTATCAAAAAAATAAATACTTGGATTGACGAAGCGACAAAATCACTTCAAGAAAAACACGACAACCCGCTTGCCATTATTTCAAGCCCCACACAGCCAGACGATTTTTTGTCATCATACAATGGCGAAATCTTGGAACTGAACAAAATTATCAATGAACATAATGAAAAAGCAAAAAATCACGCAAGCGAGGTTTCAAGCGCCCGCAAAAAACTTGAATTGAATTCAATTGCGACCGCTTTGGCAGGTCAGGACTATAAAAAAATGGGGATTGATTTGGAAGAAGCATTGAAAAATGAAAAAGAAGCCCTAGATGCAGTCAGTAAAAATAATTCCGATATTGTAGAACTTAAAACACAAACTTCAAACATTGGCAAAGCGATTATAGCTATCAATAAACATCTTGAAGAATTTTTTGGCAGAAAAGAAATCGAACTCGCACTGGACGGCGATAATAAGGGCTATACGATAAAAAGAGACGGAAAACCAGCAAAAAATTTGAGCGAGGGAGAAAAAACCGCAATCGCATTTTCGTATTTTGTCGTAAAAGTCGGCGAAGGTGATTTTGATAAATCAAAGGGAATTATTTTTATTGATGATCCAATTTCTAGTTTTGACTCAAACTTCATTTATCACTGTTTTTCAATGATAAACACACATTTCAAGGAAGTTGGACAACTATTTATCTCTACTCACAATTTTCAGCTTTTCAACTTGGTCAAAGAATGGTTTACCAATAAAAACAATTCAACAAAAAAAGATAACGAAAAACTAAGGTCGGAGAATGAGACGGAAAAACCAATTCCTTGCGAGTTTTTCATGGTAGAAAATTTTACTGAATCAGATGTGAGAAAAGCAAAAATTGTTGCACTTGATAAAACTTTACGAAATTATAAATCCGAATATCACTTTTTGTTTGCTAAACTCAAGGAATTTTCAGAAAAACAAGATACGCAATATGAAGATTTTTATACGATTGGAAATATGGCGAGAAGATTTTTTGATATTTTTGCAGATTTCAAGATTCCAGATTCAAGAAATCAAAAGCAGAAAATGGAAGCTGTTGTAAAAGATGCAAACGAAGGAAAAGAAGAGTGCAAAAAAATAACTGATTCAGATTGGAATAAGGCATATAAATTGGTTAATGAATTTTCTCATAATTCTGACCCAATCAGCACAATTGAGCATAAAGATAAAAGTGAGAGCAAAGACGCAATCAAGATTTTACTAAATATTGTGAAAGAATCAGATCCAAAGCATTTTGAAATTTTGGAAAGGAATTTAGTTTCATAGTCTCGCCGTCCCGCCGAAAAGTTTTGGGGGCTAGCCCCGAGCAGGCGGGCAAAAATGCCCACATCTGTTAAAACTTCGGATGGGTAAAAAGGGGGTTGGGGGGGAGGAATTTTTGCCCGCTCGTGTTTAGCGCTTCTATTCTTATTGAGAAAATTGAGAAAACATCATGCCAATATATAGTTTTAGTAAAGTGATGCTTCTTTTATAATTGTGTGGTGGGCTTTTCTTTTTGGGTCATTGAAGTATCGTTTGAGCATTGAATATTGTGCATTATCAAACCGCTGGCGCATTGCGCAATTTTGTTGTATAATAAAACTTATCTATGGATACACAAGATAAGAAACATGACGAACACTTTGACGTGGTAATCATCGGAGGCGGTGCCTCCGGTCTTTTTGCTAGTGGACGCGCTGCCGAGCGGGGCAAAAAGGTGCTTGTATTAGAGAAAAATCGCACGCTTGGGGAGAAACTTCTCCTCACGGGTGGCGGCAGGTGTAATATCACCAATGCCACATACGATACACGAGAGTTTCTCGCGCATTTGGGTAAGGGGACTGAACCGCTCTTTTCTGCCTTTGCGCAATTTGATGTAAAAGATACCTTTACTTTTTTTGAAAAGCGTGGACTTCCGC
>Ga0194126_10008652_pt1 | contig 13798 bp, 13 predicted proteins | sample TA2KigC150mmetaG_FD_148641 | JGI IMG/M metagenome (GOLD analysis project Ga0194126, IMG submission 148641) | Freshwater microbial communities from Lake Tanganyika, Tanzania - TA2015035 Kigoma Deep Cast 150m | ecosystem: Environmental > Aquatic > Freshwater > Lake | place: Tanzania: Lake... | reverse complement strand
TCGTCTGGCGGGGATGTTCAGGGAAAACGGGGCGGGCGAGGTGACGCACGCCCTGCTCGCCTCCGATACCGCCGATCTTTCTGAAGCCAAAGCGGTTTTGCTGAAGTCGGACATGATCTATATCAGCGGGGGGGATGTAGATCGGGGGATGCAAGTGCTGAGCGAAAAGGGGATGACCGGTTTCCTCGCCGGGCTTTATCGCGAGGGCAAACCCTTCTTCGGGCTCTCCGCCGGGAGTATCATGCTGGCGAAGGAGTGGGTGCGATGGCGCGACCCGGATGATGAGAGGACGGCCGAGATATTTCCATGCATGGCATTTGTCCCCGTCCTGTGCGACACCCATGATGAAGAGGGCGGCTGGGAGGAGCTTGGAAGGTTGTTACTGCTTGAAAAAGTCGGCAGTGTCGGATATGGGATTGCAACCGGGACGGCCCTCAGGGTTTTGCCCGATGGAAGGGTGGAGGCGCTGGGGGGCGCCGTTTACCGTTACGTCAGGCGGACAGAGGGTGTGAAAAGAATTTCCGACCTGATGCCTGTGCTTTAGGAATTCCAAGGAGGAATAGCGATGCTGACGCAAAAACTCGCCGAGTTCGTTATCGATACACACCACATGCCATCGGAAGCGCTCGATGGCGCCCGCGACGCCATGATCGACACGATCGGCTGCGCCCTGGCCGGCACACCGGAGGAGGTATGCCGGATCGTGGTTCGCCATCTGCGCACCCAGGGGGGCAATCCCCAGGCGACGGTCTGGGGGGTGGGTCTGGCGACGACGGCGAGCGACGCGGCGTTCGCGAACGGCGTGTTCGCCCACGCCCTCGATTACGATGATACCCAAAGCAACCTGCGCGGCCATCCGAGCGCGGCGCTGGTGCCGGCGATCCTGGCCGTGGGAGAGGTTGCGCACGCATCCGGCGCCGATGCGCTCAGCGCCTATGCGGTCGGCCTGGAAGTCGCCGGGAAGCTCGGCCGGGCCTTCGGCGACGGCCACTATCTGCACGGCTGGCACGCGACCGCAACGGTGGGCGTGTTCGCCGCCGCGGCGGCAGCGGGCCGTCTGCTCGGGCTTTCGGTCGGGCAGTTTCGTCATGCCCTGGGTATCGCCGCCTCGGAGTCGTCAGGTCTGGTGCGCAACTTCGGCACCATGACCAAACCCTTCAATGCCGGCCACGCGGCGAAGGGCGGGGTGATCGCCGCGATGCTGGCGAAAACGGGTTTCACCGCGGACACCTCCATCTTCGACGGCGAGGACGGATTCATTTCCATATACGGCGGTAGGGACGGCCAACCGCTGGGCGATCTGCTTGAGCGCCTCGCACACCCCTGGGAGGTGATCAAGCCGGGTCTCTTCTTCAAACGCTGGCCCTGCTGTTACTGCAACCACCGGTCGATCGGCGGCCTTCTCCAGATGATCCCCGAATACGGCCTGACCCCGGGCGAGATCGAGGCGGTCGAGATCGGTTTTCCGCCGGGTTCCGATACCGCGCTGATCGCCAGCGACCCAAAGACAGGTCTGCAGGGGAAGTTCAGCATCGAGTATGTAGCGGCCGCGACGCTGCTCGATGGAAAAGTGACCTTGGAGAGCTTTACCGACGAGCAGGTGAATCGCCCGGAAGTCCGCCGCCTGATGCAGAAGGTGCGGCGTTATCGCATCGAAGATTCCCGCACCTTCGCCGGAACCGTCGGATACAACGATATCACGGTCAGGACGGCGCGCGGCGAATTCAAGATGCATGTCGACAAGACGCCCGGTTCGCCGGTGTGGCCGGTCAGCGAGGCCGAGCGCGACGAGAAGTTCCTCGATAGCGCCGGGCGTGTCCTCGGCGCCGGGGAGGCGCGCGAGCTGCTCGATCTGCTGCTGAAAAGCCGGTCGCTCGACGATGTGGGTCCGATGGTCCGCTCGACGGTCCCGCGGACAAATCCATAAGGAGGAATATCCATGCAGGAACTCAAGGACAAGGTGGCGATCGTCACCGGGGCCACGCGAAAGCGCGGTCTGGGACGCGCCATTGCGCTGGCGCTGGCAAGCGGCGGCGCCAACGTGGTCGTCACCGGAAACAGCCGCTCGGCCAGCCCGATTCCCGAAGACGAGACGGCATCGGGGTGGCGCGGCCTGCCTGACGTCGTCGGCCAGATCGAGGAGTTGGGCGTGGGGGGACAGGCCATTTACGCCGATGTGACCAGCAGCGACGAGGTTCAGCGCATGGTTCGCGAAACCCTCGACCGTTTCGGCCGGATTGATATTCTGGTCAACAACGCGACCTATCCGCGCGGCGCCGACCGGGTGCCGCTGGTCGATCTCGACGTGGAGGTCTGGCGCAGGATCGTCGATGTCAATCTCACGGGGACGATGATCGCGTCGAAGTACGTAGCGAAGCAGATGATCGCCCAGGGTGTCGGGGGGTGCATCATCGGCATCTCCTCGGGTGCGGCGATGAAGGCGGCTGCCACTTTTTCGGCCTATGCGGCGTCGAAGTCCGCCATGCATACCTTGAACGGTTCGCTGGCGGAAGAACTGGGTCCCCACGGCATCACGTGCAATATCGTGGCGCCCGGATTCTTGAACACGGCGCGCATCGACATGCTGCGCGAGGAGGGGCGTTGGGAAAAGCGGCTTACCAACCTGGCGATCAAGCGTCCCGGTACGGCCGAAGAGGTGGCCGAGCTCGTCCGGTATCTCTGCGGTCCGCATGCGCGCTGGATCACCGGAGAGGTGATCATGATCAATGGCGGCGAGGTGCGACGGGCCGCCCGCTGATGAACAGATGGAAAGGAGACAAACAATGAAAGCAGAGAAAACCATGGCAAAGCGAACATCGCCGGCGCGGATAGTTCTCGGGCTTTTCCTCGTCCTTGCCGCAGCGCTCCCGCTCACCGCGGCGATTGCCGCATCGGACCCCTATCCTTCCAAGCCGGTGCGTCTCATCATCGCCTTTGCGCCGGGGGGGAGCACCGACATCGTCGGGCGGCTGATCGCGGCCAAGCTCTCCGAGCGCCTCGGAAAGCAGGTCATACCTGAAAATCGCAGCGGGGGAGGGGGCACCATCGGCGCGGAAATGGTGATGAAGGCCGACCCCGACGGTCATACCCTGTTGTTCACCTCCGCGGCGATCGTGATCAACCCGTTGCTCTTCAAGGTGCCTTACGATCCGGTGAAATCCTTTATCCCTATCGCCAAAATGGGTGACGGACCGGTCGTCCTGACCGTCCATCCGGGGGTCCCGGCGAACTCCGTGAAGGAACTCGTTGCGCTCGCGAAGAAGCAGCCGGGAAAACTGGTGAGCGCGGCGGCGGGCGGGGGCAGCTTCATGCACCTGGCCACCGAGCTGTTCAGACTGATGAGCGGCATCGATATCAAGATTGTCCAGTTCAAGGGGGGAGGACCCGCGATGATCGACACGATGGGGGGCCACTCCCATATCTCGCTCGGAACCCTCACCCAGTCGCTGCCCCAGATCAAATCGGGCAAGCTCAAGGCTCTCGGTTATGGGGGATCCACCCGCAGCAAACTTCTGCCCAACGTGCCGACGGTCTCCGAGGCGGGCGTCACCGGCTACTCGGCGGCCCAGTGGTGGGGGCTCTTCGCCCCGGCCGGCACGCCCAAGGCTGTCGTTGAAAGGTTGTATAGGGAACTGGAGGTTATCCTGAAAGCGGAGGATACACAAAAGACCTTCGAGGTCCAGGGCGCGGAACCCGATTTGATGGGGTCGGTCGATTTCGTCAAGTTCATCGAGGCGGAGGGCGTTAAATGGGGGAAGGTCGTTAAAGAGGGAAATATCCAGGGTGAACAATAAAAGACGGCCCTCTCATGTAAATCGTCAAAGAAAGAGCGCCCCGCCATCGCCGGCGGAGCGCTCTTTGACATGCGAAGGTTTACAAGGCAGCGACGTTATTTCTTCGGTTTGGCTTCGGGTTTTGCGGGGGCCGTGGCCATCTCCTTGAAAGCGGCCTCCCACTTCTCGACGGCGGCCTTCAATTCGCCCGCCTTGGTCTTGGCGCCAAGCGGATCGGAGGCGATCATGTCCTTGCTGGCCTTCAATCCGTCCATGAAGGATTTGGCGTCCGCTTCCCAAGCTTCCTTCTTGTCTTTCATCTTCTTTTCGATCTTTTTTACCGAGTCTTCGATACTTTTCCAGCCTTCTTCCAGAGCGGCCACGGCGCTATTCGCTGCGTCGGTAGCGGCCTTCTTGCCCGCCGCCACGGCGCCCGCGGCCTTCTCGAATGCAGCCTTGGCATCCACATAGCTCTGCTTCGCCTCTTTGTACTTCTTGTCCTTCACTTGGGCTTCCGCGGTTTCCCAGAGTTTCTTGGCGGCCTGGAGATCGGCGACGGCATACTTGTCGGCGCCCGCCGCTACCGCGGCATCCATGGCGGCCTTCGCGGCCTTCTGTTCCGCCTCGGGGGCGCTTGCACAGCCGATAAAGACCAGGGACAGCGAGAGGACCAGGAACAGCGATACCAAATACCTTAGATGTTTCATTTTTTACCTCCTTCGTTCAGTGATTGCAGTGTGGACAAAAATTGTGCGTTACATATATATCATTTTCCGGTGTTGTCAAGAGGTTAAGACTTCTCAGAGGGTCGTCAGCTTCTGCAGGCCGATATATAAAAAATAGCCGGCAAAGACCACAAGTATCATCGCACAGACGCCGATGATTCCCCGATAGAGGCGGTCGCCAAGGAAGCGTCTGCCTCCGGCCACAGCCCCGGATACCGCCGCATACCAGAGGAAATCCGCAAGGATGTGGCCGGCAAAGAAAAAAATGATGCCGGCGATGCCGAAACGGTCACAGTGAAGGATGTAACCGAAACCGATGGTAGCCCACCAGATGACCCAGTAGGGATTGATTGCGCTCAGCATCATTCCTGTAAGGATCAGATTGCCATGCTCCGGCGCACCGGTTCGATAACTGAAGTCGAGGGTCGGCAGGGACCGGAACATGGAGAAGGACATCCAGAGGAGGATGAAGGCGCCCGAAAGAGCGATGGCGACAAAGATTTCCGGTTGTTGCAGATAGGGCGCCAGGCCCAGAAGCAGGGCCGCGACCATGAACAGCTCCAGGATGCCGTGCCCGACGATGAGCAGCGGTCCTGCGGTAAACCCCCGTCGCGAAGCCTCGCCGATCGTCGCCGTCAGTAGCGGTCCCGGCATCATTGCGCCGGAGAGGGCGATCAGAAAGGATGAGAAAAAAATGGTGAAGAATGCCATGATCCTTTCAGGGCTCCTCCTCCGCCAACCGGAGAAGGCGCCGTTTGCCTTGCGGCTGAAGCACCCCCGTTATGAGCGAGTGCAGGGCAAACAGTTCCAGAGAAAAGGGCAGGTAGCCGAGATAGCCTAAGAGAGGCATCTCGAATAGATGGAGCCGGTCGCCGTAAGGAATCCTGTAGACCCACTTGGGGTAGGAGTAGTAATTCCACATCTCCCAGAAAAGACCGCAGACGAGGCATCCCGCGCCGAGGGCGATGACCTGCCGCCAGTCGCCCCGTGTCAACTTTTGGATAAGGGAAGGGTTTCCCAGGCGCACATTGATCGGCTCGAGGATGCAGTAGACCGAGGTCCAGACGAGGGGGAAGAACAACCCCGGCCAGAGAAGAAGGCAAAGCAGCATAGCGCAGCCGGCGGCAAACATCCCTCGAAGCAGGGCAGGTGTCGTTGAGACGGCAGGGCCGGAGCGGACCCGACGCAACCAGCCGAAGCTCCCCATCAGCTCCGCCGTCCCGAAGACGGCGGGCATCACCGTGGAAAAACAGACCGTGGAAAGCACCGCGTACTCGAGGGTCGTAAAGGCCTCTTCCCCGATATAGAACCAATTCCTGGTCCGGAGATTGATCGCTTCGAAGAGCCACCAGGCGGGCGCGGAAATCAGGAAAAGTGTCGCAAACGCGGCGGGGTTCCGAGTCAGGAGGGAGTGGCCTTTCCTGCGATAAACGAGTGCGTCCACGGCCAGGGAGTAACCGAGCCAGAGGGGGAAGAATCCCCAGTGGGTTCGAAGCCCGGAGAGCGACCAGTTCAGGGCCCAGAAGAGGGCGACCAGGGCGAGACCCAGCCAGCCGTGGACCGGCCATCTTTTCAATGGTCCCGCATAGGTTTCGGGCATCACGGCGCTACATTCTCAGAAAAGTAAGGATCTCTTCGATATCGGGAAGTTCCTTGATGGGATAGACCTTGACAAAAATGACCCTGCCCCTCTCATCGAGGATGAGGTTGGCCCGTTTGGAAGAGCCTTCGACCTGACGGAAGAGCCCCAAGGCCTTTGCCGTCTTCCCGTGGGGCCAGAAATCGCTGAGGAGCCTGGTCTCTTTGATCTTCAGCAAAGCCGCCCAGGCGGCCTTTGACGGGACCGTGTCCACGCTCAGGCCGAGCGCCACGACGCCGAGCTTGGCAAAGGCCCGTCTGTTTTTCTCCAGTGACTGCATCTGCTTGGCGCAGGTGGGTGTCCATGCGAGGGGATGCCAGGAGAGAAGGACTTTTTTACCCCTAAGGGCGGATAGCCGGACCTGTTTTCCATCCTGATCCGGAAGCGAAAAATCCGGTACGCGCCGACCCATTGATACGACCTCTTTCTCAGCCATGAGAAACCTCCTTCGGTTCATTTCGGTCCGCACTGCTCGCGAAACCGTCAAACGCAGCGATCTTGTAATAAAGGGTTGTCAAACCTGGGTGACAGAGTGATACAAGTCGCCATCCCTGTCAAGGCAAATCCGACTGCCTTGTTTCAGGGGCGGGTGCATGATGTGCAGCCCTTTCTTTGACCGGTCCCTTTTTTAAGTTGCGTTTTCCCTCGAGATATATAATAAGACCCAGCGATAAAATCCTTAAAGGGGTCATGGGATGGAGGGATTCTGGGAGAGAATCGAAGCGGATTCGCTGTCCGGGATGGGAATCGGTTCGGAAGATGCGCTCGCGGTCCTCGGCTTGCCGCAATCCGAATTGTGGCGTCTGCTGGCGGTATCGGAAGGGGTGCGCCGCCGTTTCAAAGGCGATCAGGTCAGGCTCTGTTCCATCGTGAACGCCAAATCGGGTCTCTGTTCCGAGGACTGCGCCTTCTGCTCGCAGTCCAGCAGGTCGGAGGCTTCGATAGAAAAATATCCCCTTATGGACGAGGACCAAATCGTCATGGCCGCACGTGATGCCAAAGAGCGGGGCGCGCGGGAGTTCTCCATCGTCACCTCCGGGTTTTCGATGCGCAACCGCCGGGAGCTCGAGCGGGTGGGGAAGGCGATTTCAAGAATCAGGTCCGAGGTGGGGATCGAGACGTGCGTCAGCCTGGGCGCCCTCTCCGCCGATCACATCTCCTTTCTCCTCTCGCAGGGGCTGCGATCGGTTCACCACAACCTGGAGACGGCGCGCGGATTCTTCCCCTCCATATGCACCACCCACGACTACGAAGAGGACATCCGGGCCGTGCGCGAGGCCAAGGCCGCCGGGGCCTGGGTGTGCTGCGGGGGCATTTTCGGCATCGGCGAGTCCGCGGCGGACCGGGTCGAACTCGCGATGACGCTGCGGGAGTTGGATGTGGATTCGATTCCCGTCAATTTTCTCAACCCGATCGATGGGACCCCGCTCAAGGGCACATCGGAACTGACCCCCTTCTGCTGTCTGAAGATCATTGCCATGATGCGTCTATGCCACCCCTCGCGGGAGATCATCATCTGCGGCGGTCGCGGGGTGAATCTTCGGGATCTGCAGGGACTGATCTTCGCAGCCGGGGCCTCCGGTATGATGATCGGCAACTACCTGACGACCTCCGGAAGACCCGTCGAGGAAGACCTGCGGATGGTCGAAGACCTGGGCCTGGGCGTACGCTCCCTCGAATGAATCCCTTTTCGATTGCGCAAGAGATCTCCGAGCTCCGGGAAAAGGGCCGCTACCGTCGCCTGACGCGGGTAGCGACCCCGCCGGATGCGGTGATCGTCATCGAAGGGAGAGAACTGCTGAACTTCTCTTCGAACAACTATCTCGGCCTCGCCAACCATCCGGAGGTGGTGGAGGCGTTAACCGGCTATGCGCGAAAGTACGGTGTCGGGTCCGGCGCCTCCCGTCTTATCGGCGGCAATTCGGAGATACATGCCGAGCTCGAAGCGGCCGTTGCGCGCTTCAAAGGGACGGAGGCCTGTCTGACCTTCAGTTCCGGATACCTGGCCAATCTGGGCATCCTGGACACGCTTGGCGGCCCCGGGGCAACGATCTTTTCCGACGAACTCAACCACGCCTCCATCGTCGATGGATGCCGGCTCAGCCGCGCCCGGGTCGAAGTGTATCGGCACGCCGATGTCGGGCATCTGGAAGATCTGGTAAAAGCGTCACGGTCCGGGCGAAAGATCATCGTGACCGACGGGCTTTTCAGCATGGGGGGAGACATCGCCCCGCTTCCCGGCCTGGCGGAACTGAAAGAAAAGTATGGGGCAATCCTCGTTGTCGATGACGCCCACGCCACGGGGACGCTTCCGCCGCGGGGCCGCGGATCCGCCGATTACCATGGCCTTTCCGGCGAGATCGACATCCAGATGGGGACCTTCTCCAAGGCGCTCGGCACCTACGGGGCATACCTGTGCGCCTCGCAGAGCATTGTGGATTACTTTATCAACAAGTGCCGGACCTTCATCTTCAACACGGGACTTCCGCCGGTGATTGCCGGGGCGACTTTGAAGAGCATCGAACTGTTATCCGGCCATCCCGAATGGCTCGGTGCGCTGATCGATAACGGGGAGCTCTTTCGGCGCGAGATGGCAGCCAGGGGGAGAAACGTATCCTCCGGGACGCCCATCGTGCCGATTCCGGTCGGCGGCGACGCGGAGACGATGGCGGTTTCGCGGCGGCTCTATGACCATGGGCTGTTCATCCACGGGATCCGACCGCCGACGGTACCGGAGGGGCATGGCCAGCTTCGCCTGAACCTGATGGCTACCCACACAGCGGATATGGTAAAGAGGGCCGCCCGCCGGATCGACGAATCATTGAAGGAGTTGGGCATTGAACCGCACTGAATCGCTGCGCAAAAAGGACCGGGAGACCATCTGGCATCCCTTCACCCAGATGGCGGATTGGGAAAAGGATACACCGCTGATCATCGAGCGAGCGGAGGGGAACACCCTGATCGACACCGACGGCCGGAGGTATTTCGACGGCGTTTCCTCGCTCTGGGTAAACCTCTTCGGCCACCGGCGAAGCGAGATCGATGCAGCGATCCGGTCCCAGTTGGACCGCCTGGCCCACTCCACCTTTCTCGGGCTTTCGCATGTCCCCGCGATCGAGCTCGCGGAAAGACTCCTGGCAGCCGCCCCCAAAGGTTTCGACCGCGTATTCTATTCGGACAACGGCTCGACCGCCATGGAGATCGCGATCAAGATGGCCCTGCAGTACTGGCGTCAAATAGGCGGCGGGGAGAAAAAACAGACGTTCATGACGCTCACCGAGGCATATCACGGCGATACGATCGGGGCGGTTTCCGCCGGGGGTATCGATCTTTTTCATAAGATCTTTCAGCCGCTGCTGTTTGCCACCCGCAGGATCCCCACGCCGCACTGCTACCGCTGCCCCTATGGCATGGATCGCAGGTCCTGCGCCTTGGCCTGCGCGACCCGGATGGAGGAGGAGGTGCGACAGTATCGGGATGAGCTTGCGGCGGTGATCGTGGAGCCCCTGGTGCAGGGGGCAGCGGGGATGCTGATGATGCCCGGAGGATATCTGGCCAGGCTGCGCGAAGTGACGCGGGAGTGCGGAGTCCTTCTGATCTGCGACGAGGTGGCGACGGGCTTCGGCCGGACGGGGACGATGTTCGCCTGCGAGCAGGAGGGGGTCGGTCCCGATATCATGGCCGTCGCCAAGGGGCTGACCGGGGGGTATCTCCCGCTTGCCGTTACACTCACGTCGAGCGAAATCTATGACGCCTTTCTCGGCCGGTACGAGGAGTTTAAGGCCTTCTTCCACGGCCATTCCTACACCGCCAACCCGCTCGGTTGCGCCGCGGCCCTGGCCACCCTCTCGATCTTTGAGACGCAGAATGTCCTCGAACATGTCGCCTTGCTTTCGGGAGTCATGTCCGACGAACTCGCGAAATTAGCGGGTTGCCGTTGGATCGGCGATATCCGCCAGAAGGGTCTGATGGTCGGGATCGAGATCGTTGCCGATCGGGTGACGAAAGAACCTTTTCCACCGGAGCTGAAAGTGGGACAGCGGGTGATCCGCAAGGCGAGAGAGAAGGGCATTATCCTGCGCCCGCTGGGGGATGTGATCGTTCTGATGCCGCCGCTTTCCTCGACCGAAGAGGAGCTCAGACATCTGGTCGGTTCGGTCGGATGGGCGATCGAATCGGTCCTTTCCGAATAGAGAGGCATTTGCGCGATGTGGGCGTTATGATCCAGAAAGCGCGCATTGGAGATTTTTAGGGAACGGGGACGGATTTCGAATCAGCCCCCTCCCCGTTCCCTAAAGAGTAGGGAGACCGCATGGGGCAGGGCATACTGATCACGGGAACCGATACGGGGGCGGGAAAGACGGTTGTCGCCTGCCTGCTGGGGAAACGCCTGCTCCGGGAGGGGGTCGCCGTGTTGCCGCTCAAACCCGTGGAATCGGGTTGCGCTCCCGGGGTTGATGGACGGCCCTTTCCCGCCGACGCGGCCGCACTCCGCGATGCCTGTGCCCCGGGGCTTTCCTTATCCTCGGTTTGCCTCTACCCCCTCGCGGCCGTCCTGTCCCCCCATCTCGCCGCCCGGGAGGAGGGTGTATCCATCGATCCGATGAGGATACGGCAAACAATCACCGATGCCGTAGCGGCGGCGGATGTCGTTCTGATCGAGGGGGCGGGGGGGGTGACCGTCGAGATCGGGGATGGGTACTCCTTCGCCGATCTGGCGCGCGACCTGTCCCTCCCCGTAGTGATCGTGGCGGGAAACCGTCTGGGGGTGCTGAATCATCTGCAATTGACGCTGCGTTACCTCCAATCCGAAGCCATCTCCCTTGTCGGAGTCATCCTCAACGACACGACTCCGGAGGCCTTTCCCGCAAGAGAGCTGAACGAGACCGAGGCGAAACGCATCGCCGGCAGATACTACCTCGGCAGGGTTCCCTACGGAGCCGCCTTTCTTCCCGAGGAGGTATTCACCCGTTTCCGACGGGGTCTACGGGAAATGCAGCACGCCACCAAATCGCTTGACATCGCAACTGGTTCTCATTAGATTAAGACAAGCTTGTCATAGAAATGAAGGATTTCGCTTATGTTCGACCAAATCAAGACATACATCATCGCAACCCGCCCCTGGTCGTTTACCATGTCCCTGATTTCCGTTTCCGTGGGGACGCTTCTGGCCGCCCGGGAAGGTTCTATCTCCTGGGGCTGGTTCGCCTTGACCGCCTTCGGCATTACTCTCTTCCATGCCGCGGCCAATGTGATCAACGATTACTTCGACACCCGTTATCAGATCGACCAGGAGGATTCACCGACGGCGAAGTATCGACCCCAGCCGATCCTCTCGGGGATGTTGACGCCCCGTCAACTCCTGGTCGAAGCGATTGTGCTTTTTGCATTGACCCTGATCATCGGGGTGACGGCGGCCGTTCTGATTTCATGGCACATCCTATGGATCGGCGTCGTCGGGTTTCTGACGAGCGTTTTTTATACCGCCACCCCCATCAAGATCAAGTACCGCGCGCTGGGCGAGCCCGCCGTCTTCATGATATGGGGCCCCCTGATGATCGAAGGCGCCTACGCCGTGCAGCGCCAGACCCTCTCCCTCGAGGCCTTCATCATTTCGATCCCCTTCGGCGTTCTTGTGGCCCTCGTGCTTTTTGCCAACAATATGAGGGATATCGCCCATGATTCCCGTCAGGACGTGAAAACCCTGGGGATCATCCTCGGACGTCGCGGGAGCTACCGGCTGTTTACCGGGCTTATTGTCCTGGCCTACCTGTATGTCCTTGGCATGATCGTCACGGGAATCATGAGCCGGTGGGGGTTCTTGATCTTTCTTTCCGTTCCCAGTGCGATACGCCTGCTGAAAATCTTTAAAAAAGAAATTCCCGATATGGCGGATGCCTTGACCGCTCAGTATGATACCGTTTTCGGGATACTCCTCATCCTGGCCCTTTTTCTGGAAACGATTTTCATGCGCCCGTAACACATACCGAGGCATACCGATGCGGATAATCCCTTCATCGATTCATACGGCCCCGAGCAGGTGACATGCTATGGACGATGCGGCGACGCTGGGTCAGCTGGAAGAATTGGCGCAGCGACTCGGCATAACGGTCCGATACGAAACGTTGAAGGGTGACGGTTTTCCTCATTCCGGAGGGTTCTGCCGGATCCACGGACAGGATGTGGTGATCATCAATAAAAAGGCCACCGGGATGGAGAAGATGCATGTGATCATCGATGCGCTGAAGCGTTATGACCTGAGCCAGGTCTATATCTTGCCTTCGCTCAGGGAGTTGCTCGATGTGAAAAACGGACAGTGACCAAACACCTTAACGGGAGGATAAGCATACCATGTTGACCGTGGAAAAGATCGGCGGGACATCCATGTCGCGCTTTGCGGATGTCATGAACAATATCATCATCGGCAAGCGGCGAAAGGCTGAGTACTACAACCGCATCTTCGTCGTATCCGCGTACAACGAAGTGACCAACTGGCTGCTCGAGCACAAGAAGACCGGCGAGCCGGGGGTCTATGCCCGTTTCGCGGAACAGAAGGGCTACCATGCCGCCTTAAAGAAGGTATTGGGGAAACTCGTTGAAATCAACGAGACCTTTATCGATATCGGATTGAATCTTACCGAGGCCAATGACTATATCACGGCGAGGATCCATCAGGCCAAAAGCACCCTCGACAGCCTGGCCCACGTCCTTTCCTCGGGCTATGTGGACAAACGGAGCATCCTGCTCGCGGCAAGGGAGATACTGGCCTCGCTCGGAGAGGCCCATTCCGCCTGGAATTCGGTGAACATCCTCAAAAACAACAAGATCCAAGCCACCCTTGTCGATCTGAGCGGATTTCAGGATTCCGAGTTCCTCACCATCGACGAACGGGTGCACAAGGCGTTCAAGGGGATCGATTTTTCGAAGACCGTGACCATCGTTACAGGTTACACCAAGGGCATCGAGGGGATCATGAGGGAGTTCGACCGCGGATACTCAGAGGTGACCTTCAGCAAGATTGCGGTGGAAATGAAGGCCGATGAGGCCATCATCCATAAGGAGTTCCACCTCTCCTCGGCGGATCCCAAAATAGTGGGCATCGAGAAATCCATGCCCGTCAATTTCACCAACTATGATGTGGCCGACCAACTGGCCGATATCGGACTGGAGGCCATTCACCCCAAGGCCTCGAAGCCCCTCGAGAAGGCGGGAATCAACCTGCGGATAAAAAATACCTTCGATCCCGATCATCCGGGCGCACTGATCTCAAAGGGTTATGTCGGGAAGGAATCGCGGGTGGAGATCATCGCGGGGACCGATAAGGTGGTGATCGTGGAGATTCACGATCCCTCCATGGTGGGGGAAGTCGGTTTTGACATGCAGATCATGGAGCTCTTCTACAAGCACCACATCAGCTACGTCGTGAAATCCACCAACGCCAACAGCATTTCCATGGTGATCTGGGAAAAGGACAAGAACAAAGCCCTGATCAAGGAGCTCAAGGAGAGATACCCGGTCGTGACCGTCAAGGCCGTAGCCGTCGTCTGCGCCATCGGGACGAACTTCGCGAAACCGGGCGTTTTGGCCAAGGCGGCCAGCGCGCTGGCCGCGGGCAAGATCAATGTGGAATGTATCTCCCAGTCGCTGCGCCAGGTGAACAT
>Ga0194126_10008650_pt1 | contig 13798 bp, 12 predicted proteins | sample TA2KigC150mmetaG_FD_148641 | JGI IMG/M metagenome (GOLD analysis project Ga0194126, IMG submission 148641) | Freshwater microbial communities from Lake Tanganyika, Tanzania - TA2015035 Kigoma Deep Cast 150m | ecosystem: Environmental > Aquatic > Freshwater > Lake | place: Tanzania: Lake... | reverse complement strand
AGTTTGGAGGCGAGGTAAGAAAAAAAGCGGGTCTGAGGCCGCTAAAGGGGATTTAATTAGAAGGAATTACTCCTGGATTGGTTGTCTTTCATTAGGGATTAGTGGTTACATATATTCATGTGTGCTTTCCCAAAAACCAAAACCAAATTCGTTAAAGATGGTATCTCTGCCAAGTAACCCGCAAAAAAGTGGGTTAAATGAAAGGGTCGATAAAAGATGGACAGGGCATTGAATGGACTTGCCAAATATTTCTAACTCCGCAATATATTTATAAGCATCTACTGTGCCGCCCCCTGTCCCTGTTTGGACTAATTCCCCTTGGTCCCAAGATTGTAACCCCAGAAGAGGGTAAAGGTCAGCCCTAAGTGTTGTCACACTAGCGCCGGTATCAAATAATAAGGGCAAGGTAATCCCTCCACCTCCCTGTACTAATAAGATTACTTCAACTATTGGCAACCATACTGAATTGCCATTCTGGTCCTTAACCTCATAGAACCGAATTGTTTGGTCAAAATCCTTGGAAACCATATGTAAATGTCCATACTGTAGGTTCAGCCGGAATAAATGTAATAAGAGGTTTATCTTTGTCGATAATCAAAATAAGAAGTTCTTGCAGAGAAGGAGCCGAGCCAACTATCTCATTATCTCCGATGCCTATCCATTGGCCAGCATATTTTTTCTGGATTGTCTGAAGATTCTTACTTAACCAATCCATTTCGTCTCCTTCCATTGGCGAAGACTGGCTGGATCGAATAATTCCCGCATATTCTTCAGAAACAAAGCCTTCAATAATTTGCCAACATTTTACTGCTAAGTCTCTCTTTTCAGTTACATAGCATTCCAATCCGATTTTGTCAAGATGTGCCAGAATTTCTTCAGCAGATTTCGCTCCAGTTGACACTGATTCTATGGTTTTTCTCAAATCACAAATTGTATCCTCACGTAATTGCACTTTTTGTCTCCTTTGTCCTTTCAATTAATAATTGGCCAAAATTTCGAGCATGAGGAAGGCTTAATGTGATTGTCGCTCTCAACCGAGTTACCACCTTTGTTATTTTGCCATCGCGACCTGGAGGCGAAGGAATAGTTTCATAAAGTTGCATTACTACTTCATTTCCCGTCGAAAGTATTTGGGCAAAATCAGAGTAAAATGAAACTGCATTTGGCGATTGATCAAAAGTCCATTTTCAAACTAACCTACTACCGGCGTTTGGGGCACCATGCGGGGAGCGCCCTACGCAGCAGTTTTAGGCTGTGTTCTTCGAGTCCCCTGTGATAAAAATTTCATTATGTCTCATAACTCTTCACCCCAGGACAAAAGCCGCCAGGTGCTGGCCCATTTCAACCGGGTGGCGGCCCGCTACGACCTGATGAATTCGCTTCTGAGCTTTGGCCTGCATCATTGGTGGAAGCGGGTGGCCGTGGGCCTGCTGGCCCTTAAGCCCGGAGAGCGGGTCCTGGACGTGTGCGGCGGCACCGGCGACCTGGCAATGATTGCGGCCCGCCCCATCGGCCCCCAAGGCCGGATAGTGGTGTACGATTTCAGCCGGGCCATGCTGGAGGCCGGCCGGCCCAAGATTGCCGCCGTATCTCTGGCCGGGAGAATCCTCCACGTCCAGGGGGACGCTCAACGCCTGGCCTTTCCCGACGGCCGCTTCGACGCGGCCATGGTGGGGTTCGGCATCCGCAACCTGAGCAGCATGGAAGCGGGCTTTAAAGAAATGCACCGGGTGCTCAAACCCAGCGGCCGGGTGATGTGCCTGGAATTTTCTCGCCCCGTCACCCCTTGGTTCCGCCGCGTCTATGATCTTTACTCCTTTGCGGTGATGCCTCTGACGGGGAAGATCATTGCAGGGTCCCGGGAGGCTTATTCCTATCTCCCCGAGTCCATCCGCCAGTTCCCCTTGCCGGACGAATTGTCGGCCCTGCTTCGAAACCTGGGTTTCACCCGGGTAAGCTACCGCCGCCTCACCAACGGCATCGCGGTGGCGCACATCGGGATAAAAATGTGATTTAGCTCACGCAAAGTCGCAAAGTTCGCAAATAAAAATTAGGGCCATAATAGCACGGTGTAGCCGTGCCCTGATGGCCTTAGCGTCTTGGCGTCTTTGCGTGAGGAATTATTCCCGTCTCCCGCGAAAACTCCGGATCAGCCCGTAAAACCCCCCAGCCACCGCCACGCTGAGCAATCCCGTGAGCAGAAAGGTGAAAGGGAACCCCATCTGCTGGATGACGCTCCCCATAAAAGCCGAACTGAGCATCATGCCCAAATAGATGCAGGTGTTGTAGCCGCCCATGGCCAGGCCCCGGGATTCGGGCGGCACCGTTTCCGAAATGAGCGCCCCCAACGGGGTAAAGGCCAGACCCATGCTGACGCCCAGGGCCATGGCCAGCAACAGGAAAGATATCAGCCCGTCGGCCAGGGCGAAGGCCCCCATGGAGACCCCCAAGGCCCCAAAACCCAGGGCCGCCAGGGCGCCCCGATGACGGGCCATCCGGTCCGACAGCCTTCCAAAGGGCAGGCGGGACAGGGCGTTCACCACCGCCTGGATCGCGAAGATCAGCCCCACGTCACTGACCGTTAACCCCTGGGCTTGGGCGAACAGGGGAGAAAAAGTGACGAACATCCCCAGGCCGAAGCAGCTTCCCAGGGTCGCCAGCCAGCAGCCCAACAGGGGGCGGTTATGCAGAAGCTCGCCCCAGCCGGGGGAACTTCCGGATTCCTCCAAGGGATTTCGCGCCGTTTCAGTGGCCGGCAGAAACCAGGCCGCCAATCCCACCAAGAAAAAGACAAAAAACCCGGCCACCAAAAACAGAAGGCGGAATCCCAAGCCCTCGGCCAGGAAGCCCCCCACCGCGGGCCCCAGGCTCATGCCGCTGTAAATCGCGGTGGTGTACCAGCCGTAGGAGCGGCCCAGATGGGTGGGCGGAGAGATGTCCGCGGTGTAAGACATCAGGGTGGGGCCGATGGCCGCCAGGCCGCAGCCGAATAACAGGTAGATCCAGATGAGCTGCCCGGGGGTTTGGCCTAGGCAAAGGAGCAGGGAGGTGGCGCCGGAAACGGCCAGCCCCGCCAGGACCAGGGGTTTGCGGCCCCAACGGTCGGAAAGCATCCCGAAAGGCAGAGCCAAGGCCCCGGACATGAGTAAAAACGCGGAGTTGATGAAGCCCACTTCCTGGGTGGTGGCCCCCAGCTCCCGGGCGAACAACGGCACCACCGGGATGCGCATGTACGACGCAAAGTAGCTGGCAAAGGCCAGGCTGCAGCAAATTAAAAGGAGCTTCTCGTAGGAAGCAAAGCCGGATCGGTCGCCAGGACGGAGCATGATAGTAGAGTTTGATGGTCAGCGGGCCACTGTATGGCAGGAGTGGAATCACCCGATGGTAGGGGCGGGGTCCCCCCCCCCAACAATTTCCCGTTCATTTCATGTTCTTTATTTATAGAACCTGGCCGGGACAAAAGACATCCGAAAAATGGAGTATAATACATTTTCCGGATGCAACCATGAAAATGTGTGGAATGGCCGCCCTCGACTGTTCTTGTAGGGGCGCCCCGGTGGGGCGCCCGAAGGTCGCGTTTCTCCTGAACGGGCGAGCCGCCGGCTCGCCCCTACCAGCGCCGGCTAAAGCATCATGGCCGCCAAATAGCCACCCCCGAAAATGAAAATCTTTTGTAGGGGCGAGGCATGCTTCGCCCCTACGGTGGGACTTTCACGGTAAAGCCTGCGGCTACAGATATGAAGGGGGCGCACTAAGGACCGCGCACCATTTTGAGCGCGTAAGACGCCCTCTACACAATAATTTTCAAGGCAGTTGCTCATGAGCCGTTGGCTCACCCATAAATTATGAAAAGTTTTAGAGACATGCTAATCTGATTTTGCCGACGATGGCTGAAGGTCGTAGTTCAGTGATGCTTTGAGCTCGCAGGGCAGTCTGACCCGGACATCGCCACGAACCCTAAATTGTTGCCTCCTGATAAAGGATGAGCACGCGGAGCAGATTGACCGTTTTGCGATGTCTGCCGTCGTCGAGTCTTTACCAGGGAGCAGGCCGTGGAACCGATTTACACCAGTTGTTGCGGCCTGGACGTGCATAAACGCAGCGTTCAGGCCTGTGTGCGTCGCCTGAGGCAAGATGGCCGCGTCCATCAGGAAACCCGGTCTTTTGGCACCATGACCCGGGACATACTGGAGATGGCAGACTGGCTGGCGGCGGAAGGGGTCACGCACGTGGCCATGGAATCCACCGGAGTCTATTGGAAGCCCATCTACAACCTGCTGGAAGGGCGATTTACGATGCTGCTGGTCAATGCCCGTCACGTAAAACACGTCCCCGGGCGCAAGACCGACGTCAAGGATTGCCAGTGGTTGGCGAAATTGCTGCAATGCGGTTTGCTTAAAGGCAGTTTCATTCCGCCGCGTCCCCAGAGGGAACTGCGGGAACTGACGCGGCATCGGTCCCAGCTGGTGGCCGAGAAGACCCGGGTAACTAACCGCATTCAGAAGATTCTGGAAGACGCCAACATCAAGCTGGCTTCGGTGGCCACGGACATTTTGGGCGCTTCCGGCCGGGACATGCTCCGGTCTTTGATTACTGGTGAGCAAGACCCCGCGAAGCTGGCGGATCTGGCCCGGCGGCAGTTGCGGAGCAAGATCCCCCAACTGCGCTTGGCCTTGGAAGGCCAGGTGACGGAGCACCACCGTTTTGTCCTGGGAGAACTCTTGGATCACCTGGGATACCTGGAAAGCCAGATTGAGCGTTTCACCCGTCTTATCGAGGAGGTGAGCCGCCCTTTCGTCTCTGCCATCGACTTGGTGACCCAGGTGACGGGCTTTGACCAACGAGCCGCCCAGAACGTGGTGGCGGAGATTGGCGCTACCATGGAGCCGTTTCCCACGGAGCACCATTTGGCTTCGTGGAGCAGCGTATGCCCCGGCAGCAACGAAAGCGGCGGCAAACGCAAAAGCGGTAAAACCACCAAAGGCAACCGCTGTTCTGCCTTGGTGCAGGCAGCCTGGGCCGCCAGCCGCAAGAAAGATTCCTACTTTCAGGCCCAATACCGCCGGCTGGCAGCCCGTCGAGGGAAGAAAAGAGCCATTCTGGCGGTGGCCCATTCTCTGTTGGTGGTCATTTACCATATGCTGAAAACCGGTTCTTCCTATAAAGACCTCGGAGGCGACTACTTCGATAAGCTCAACAAAAACCGCTTGGTCCCTTACCTTGTAAGGCGTTTTAAAGACTTAGGATTCCGGGTGACCCTCGAGGCCGCCTAAGGAACTTTTCGTAACAGAGATAAGGCAATAATCGATAGCAAGATAGTCAAAAAATTAGGAAAACACTTACCTTGCCGCTCCTTTTCCCTGAATAAAATCAGGGAAAGCGAAACATAAAACCAGAAATCCCCCCATTGCTGAAAACTCCCGGCAGCATCTAAAATTTCGGCAATTCCCATAAATTCGGCCAGATATGGCAAAGGGCGATGGGGCATGTCTTCCAAGGATTTCACCATCAAGCTGGGTCAGGATGAAATCAGCCGCATCTTGGGCCTCAAAGAGGACCTGGATTACTGGGAGATTCTGGAGGACGCGGCCCGGGGCTATCTCCGCCTGGGGTGGTCCCTGGCAGTGGTGGACATGCAGGGTAAGGATTTGGGGGTGGACTTCCAGCAGTCTCCGGACGTCTGGTCCCGGGCCATGGCGGAACTTTCCTGGCAGGAGGTCCCGGCCGGGCTGGCGGTGCGCACCGGCAATGCCTCTCATCTGCTGGTAGTGGAAGGCTGCCGGGGAGAAGGGGAGTTGAGCCGCATGGACCGGGAGGCCTGGCAGGCCGAGACCATCGCCCAGGGCCCGCTGGGGCGGGAGCGGCATTTCTATGCGCTGCCGGAGGGTTCGGACATCGCCGCGGTCTCCCAGGTTCAGGGAATGACGGTTTACGGCGATGGGGCATTGGTTTTGGCACCTCCTTCCCGGGAGCCGGAAAACCGGGGCGCCTGGCGCTGGCTGGTCTCCCCCCAGGAACGGCCGCCCCGCTATCCCGGCCTCCAGATGTGGCGGTTTCTGCGGGAGCAAAAACTGATCCAGACCCGTCCCGGCTCCCCGGCGGATTGGGAGCCGCCTTTTTGGGAGGAGATCTACCGGGTCATCTCTTCCCATCCCCGTATCTTGCAGGCTTTGCTGGCGCCGGCGGCCTCGCCGGAGGATTACTACCGGGAAGTGGCCCAAACGGCCTGGGCCGCGGGCCTCCAGGACCCCGGAATAATGCTGGGCCTTCTCTGGCACGCCCCTTTGGGGGATGCCCAGCGGAGGCCGGAACGGTGGGAATATCTGCAACAACTGGCCGCGGACCCTCCCCAGCCGCCGGAAGGGACCCCGGCTCCGGAGGACGGCCAATCGGCGGCCGGGCTACTGGGAGCCGACTTCCCGCTCTGTCACCAGCCGAACTCCAGTCCGGAGATGTGGCGCTGGTTTTTCCAGATGATGGCGGAGATGGTAGCCCGGCTCACCGGGGAGAGCCGCGGCGACAAGGTCTTATTGCCGCCATGGGCCCAACCCGGCGGCCATGGACCGGCCTTTGGCGGTTCCGCCCCCGGACTCTCCACGCTCTCTTGGGCCGAAATCATCCGAACCCCCGGGCCGGCGCACCCCCTGGGGCTCGACCCTCTTAAGTCTGCCCCCGGCCTGACGGAAGGGCAGTCGGATGTCTTAAACACGAATAACAGCTTGCTGATGGCGCCCTGCCAGCAGGAGCTCATTTACTTTTTTTGGAAAAACTACATCAGCATCGACCCCGAGTGGGCCGGTCTTCCGGTGAACCAACAACTGACCCTGGCCCACCGGATGGCCCAGGATTTCTTGCGCCACTAAAAGGGGGATAAAAGCGAGGGTGGAAGCAATGCAGGAGATATCACGGATCAAGCTCTGGAGCATCGGCGGGGGCAAGGGAGGCATCGGCAAGAGCATCTTTACCCTGGGGCTGGGCATCTGCCTTTCCCGGCTGGGAAAAAAGGTGATCCTCATCGACGCCGACCTGGGTGGCGCCAACCTCCACACCCTCATGGGAGTGCACTACCCGCCGGTGACCCTGGAAGATTTTCTGCTGAAAAAAGTGGAGCGTCTGGAAGACCTCATCATCCCCACGGAAGTGGAGGGCATCGGCCTCATCTGCGGCGCCGATGACGTCCTGGGGGCGGCCAACCCCACCTTCGCCCAAAAAATCCGCCTCCTGAAACAGATGGAAGGGCTGAATGCCCACTTTGTGCTGCTGGACCTGGGCGCCGGCACCTCCTTCAACTTCCTGGATTTTTTCAATTACTCCCCCGGCAAGATCATCCTGGCCACCAACCAGGCCACCGCCCTCCAAAATGCCTACGGCTTCATTAAAAGCGCCCTGTACCGCCAGCTATCCCGGCAGTTCTCCCGCAACGGGGAGATGCTGGAACTACTCTTTCAAATGGGGGGCAAACCCGAGGATGGCCTGCCCCAATCCATCCGGGAGCTCCTCACCTCCCTGAGGGACGACTTTCCGGAGGAATACGCCCAGGTGGTCCGGGTAATGGCCTACATGCGAGTCTGGCTGGTGGTGAACATGGTGAAAAACACCCGGGATGGCAACTGCGCCCGGATTATTCAGGAGGTCTGCCGGGATTTCCTGAGCCTCAAAATCGATATCCTGGGCCACTTGCCTTATGACGCCGCGGTGGAAGCCGCCATTAATAACACCAACCCCTTGCTGCTGACGCAAAAAAGGGGGATAGCCATGGCGGCCCTCCAGGGCATCGCCGCGAAGATCATGAAAGAATCCCGCCTGCCCCGAACCGCGTGGGTGACGGAAGAAGAACTGATGGACCAAAAGGAACTGCCGGCTCCGTCGGAGGAGGTGGCGTACCCCGGTTATTACTTCTGGTAAGGGGATAGGCGCAAAGAACCCCAGGGGATACCGAAGGTTAAGTGGAAGACTGTTAAGGGGAAGAAGAGGCCATGAACCTGGCAGACCATCTGTTGAAAAGTGAAGCGTTGACGCCGCAGCAATTGGAGGAGGCGGTGCGCCATCAGCAAAAGTGCGGTGGGTTTCTGGCCGAAAGCCTCCTAGAACTGAATCTCTTGACCCCGGAAGGGCTCACCCGGCTCATGCCTGCCTACCCCCCCATTCCCCATGCCTTTGAACAACTGGGAGTGCCCAAGTGGCTGCTGGCTCAACTGCTGCTCAAACACGCGTATTTCATGGAGTCCTTCTCCTGCCTGGACATGGCCCAGGCATTAAAGCTTCCGGAGCATCTGGTGGAAGTCCTCATCGAATATCTCAAGGAAAAAAGATTTCTGAATGCCAAGTCGCGCAACGGGCTGGCCAAAGGCTCCGCGGTCATGTCCATTATGCTCCGCTACTCCATCAGCGAACTGGGGAAGGGGCATGCGGAGATGTGCATGGACCTCAACAGCTACGCGGGGCCGGCGCCGGTGTCGCTAAACGACTACTGGGAGTGGGTGGAATCCCAGACCATTCACCGGGAGAAGGTGGACAAAAAACGCCTCCAGGAAGCCTGCGCCGAATATGTCTATGCGGAGGAACTGTTAGACAAGGTGGGTCCGGCCATCAATAGCGGCCGGGCCATGTTCCTTTTCGGCCCCTCGGGCAACGGCAAGACGGTGCTGGCCCGATGCATCGGCGAAGCCTTCGAGGAGCCCATCTTCATCCCTTACGCTCTTTATGTCCACGGTCAGATCGTCCGCCTTTACGACGAGGTAAACCACCGTCCGGCGGACGCCCCTCCGGAGGCCCCCCGGCACGATGAGCGCTGGGTGCGGTGCCACCGCCCCCTGGTCATTGCCGGCGGGGAAATGACCGAAGACAACATGGAGCTCAAATACAACCCTACCCTGAAATATTATGAGGCTCCTCACCACCTGCGGGCCAATAACGGGGTTTACATCATCGACGACTTCGGACGCCAGAAAGTCAGCCCGCAGCAGTTGCTAAACCGTTGGATGTTCCCTCTGGAGACGCGGCAGGATTTCCTGTCCCTGCGCACCGGCCAGCAGTTCGCGGTGCCCTTTGACCAATTGATCATCTTCTGCACCAACCTCAATCCTTATAGTCTGGCGGACGAGGCTTTCCTGAGGCGCATCCGCCATAAAATTTACATTGGCTATGTATCTCCGGATCAATTTGTGGAGATTTTTCAGCGCACTTGCAAACAGCACGGTCTAGAATACGATCAGGAAATGATCCGGTACTTGCTGGCCCGCTACTATGTCCAGGTTTCCCGGCCCCTGTGCGCCTGCCATCCCCGGGACCTGTTGGAAATGGTCCTGGACCGGGCCAGATATTTTGGCCGGGAGCCCCAGCTCACGATCCAAGAACTGGATAATGCCTGCCAAAACTATTTCGTTAAGGCCCTGGGCATCACCGACTATGACGCCCTTCCCCAACCTCCCCCTTCCCCCTGGCAGGTCTGGGAGGGGCAGAAGGCCATCGTCTTGCCTCAAAATTGCCGCTGAGCGCGGCTTTAAGAACCCCGGAAAAGCGGCTATGGGGAAAGGGAGCCTGGGGAACATGGCTCCGGGGAACCCCAATTCCCAAATGCCCTGTTCTCCAAGAGATAAAGCCATAGAAATTGCGGTGAGGCTAACCTCTCTTTTCTTTAACTAATCCCCTCCAGATCCAGCCGTTACCTTGATTTCTCTTAAATTTTGCCGGATAATCTAAGGCAATTTTTTGCTATGCCAATCCTGCCAATTCGAGACCTCGCTCCAAATGGAGGATGCATGAAAGATATTTTATTGACGGCGGAAGACTACCGACAAATTGCATCATTAGGTATTAGTGAAACCCAAATCAGAACGCAAATAGATATTTTTAAGGACTCATCTTTTTATCAAAAGCTGAACCGGCCCTGCCGCGTGGATGACGGAATTTGCCGGATTACTCCTCCGGAAATGGACCGTTATCTCCATTTGCACCAGGAAGCGGCCGCCCGGGGCCGGTTCCTTAAGTTTGTGCCGGCTTCCGGAGCCGCCAGCCGCATGTTTCAGGCGCTTCATCACATTTACGAGGCCCATGGAGATGACCTGGGTGTTATCGTGCAAAAATCCCACCGGGGCGACGCGGCCTGCCGGGAAGGCCTTCAATTACTGGAAAATATCCAGAATTTCCCATTTTATAGCGATCTTAAAGAGATTATGGCCCAGGATGGGTTGTCCCTGGATTCTTTGATGCAGCAAGGTAAGGTTAAAGCCATTTGGGAATATCTGTTGACGGATCGGGGACTTGGTTATGGCTCCTTGCCTAAGGGTTTATTAAAATTTCATAGTTATGACGCAGGTTGCCGCACGGCATTTGAAGAACATCTTTGTGAAGCCGCATACTACGTCAAAGACCAGAATAATATTTGCCGCCTCCACTTTACCATCTCGCCGGAACAGGAAACCAGGTTCCGACAATTATTCCATGAAGTCCGGCCTGGTTATGAAAGCCGATGCCACGCCGTCTTCCAGGTCAGCTTTTCCCATCAAAAAAGTTCCACTAATACCATCGCCGTGGACCTGGAAAACGCCCCTTTTCGAGATAAGAACGGGGGCCTGCTTTTTCGCCCCGGGGGGCATGGGGCGCTCTTGGAGAATCTCCGGGAGCTGGGGGGAGATCTGGTTTATATTAAGAATATTGACAATATAGTCCCGGACCACCTGAAAGCCCCTACCTTTTTTTGGAAGAAGATTTTGGGGGGATACCTGGTGGAGACGCAACAGCTGGTTCAAACCGCCCTGAGCCGATTAGAGGCGGATAACTCCCCGGAAGGGTTGGGGCAGGTGGAGGAATTTGTCCGGGACCGGCTATTCCTGAATTTTCCCGGGACCTACCCTCAATGGCCTCTGGAAGGAAAAAGGAATTTCTTATTCAAGAAGTTAAACCGGCCGATTCGGGTATGCGGAATGGTTCCCAACACCGGCGAGCCCGGTGGCGGTCCTTTCTGGGTCGAAGGCGCGGATAAAACTCTGTCCTTGCAAATCGTGGAAAAGGCGCAGGTAGATTTGGCTGATCCGCAGCAGAAAGCTATTTGGAAATCGTCCACCTATTTTAATCCGGTGGACCTGGTCTGCGCGTTGCGGGATGTCCAAGGCCGTCCCTTCGCGTTAAGCAAATACGTGGACCCTCGCGCCGTTTTTATTTCAAAGAAATCCAAAGACGGCCGGCAGCTCAAGGCGTTGGAATTTCCGGGGTTATGGAACGGCTCCATGTCCGATTGGATAACCATATTTCTGGAAATCCCCGGGGAGACTTTCAATCCGGTGAAAACCGTGTTAGATCTGCTGCGCCCGGAGCATCAGCCCCAATGCGACAGCCTTTTCTCTCATTGAGATTTGTGAATTATTGACAAACATTGCCTTGGTATGTCAAATTCATTTATTTAAAAAATAATGGCTACCTCAATGAAATTCCGTTGTCCCCAATGCGGTTCTAAGTTGCGCAAGAGCCGCACCAAGACCTATAAAGAGAAAGTTCAAAAAGCTCTGGGCACTCGTCCTTTCCGCTGCATGAATAAGGAGTGTAACTGGCGCGGTCTGATTAAGATAAAATCCTTCAAGGAGATTATTTCCAATTCTGAATCAAAATACAAATTATTATTCGCTATAACAATTGGTATTATTTTAAGTTATTTGGTTTACAAGATATTTATTGGTTTTACAAAATAAACAATAGGTATCTAAATCTTTGTCCCACTCTTAATCTTCCAATTTCTTACTGGATCAAATTTTATACGCCAGCAAAAGCTGGAGAATTGCACAGGTAACACAATGAAAATAAAAATCACAATTTTATGGGCGCTTTTTCTGATTCTCGTGTCCTTTCCGGGGGCGGAAGCCCGCCAGGTTGAGCTGCGCCTTCTCTATGTCAACGATTTCCATGGGTTCGCTTTGCCATACAAACCTTTGGGAGCCGAAGGACCTGTGGGCGGCGCCGCTTATCTCGCCACCGCGGTGGAAAAACTGCGCCGGGAAAAACCCACCCTGCTCCTGGCCGCAGGTGACATGATTCAGGGAAATAATTGGGTCAACCTCTTTAGGGGCGCGTCTGCCATCGAATTGATGAACGCCATGAAGTTTGACGCCATGGCCGCAGGCAATCATGAATTTGACTTCGGCCTGGAAATCTTGCGCCAGCGGCTCTCTGAAGCGCGCTTTCCGGTGCTGGCGGCCAACGTGGAGGGGATGCCCCAGCTCAAGCCCTACGTCATTAAAAAGGTGGCGGGGCTGAGAGTCGCCATTATCGGGTTGGTAACCGAAGACACCCCTATTGCCACCCACCCCCGCAATGTCAGCGATCTGAAATTCCTCGAACCGGAAAAAACGGTGGAGAAATACCGGGAAATATTGAGCAAGCAGGCTGATTTCTTTATCATCCTGGCCCACCTGGGACACCAGCGGGAGCGGCAGTTGGCCCAGCGGGTAAAAGGCATTCCCGTCATTATAGGCGGGCATTCCCATACCAAAGTCCTGGAGCCGGCAGTGGTGGGCGACACCCTGGTGGTCCAGGCCTGGGAGCACGCCAAGGCCCTGGGGGTTCTGGACCTCACCGTGAAGGATGGCAAAATCGTGAAATACCAGGGGCGCCTGGAAGAGATCAAGCCGGTTCACGGCCAGGAGAACCCGGCAGTCCAAAGGATCGTGGCCGCCTATGCCTGGAAAGTGGACGCCCAGATGAATGTCCCCGTGGCCGAAGCCCAAGTGGACCTGGATGGGGAGCGGGTGCGGACTAAGGAAACCAACCTGGGCAACCTCATTGCCGACATCATGCGGGAAACCGCCAGGGCTCAGGTGGCCCTCACCAATGGCGGGGGCATCCGGGCCAGCATTCCCAAAGGCCAGGTGAAAGTAAAAGAGGTTTACACCACCTTGCCCTTTGACAACTATCTGGTGGCCATCAGCCTCACCGGCCGGCAGCTCAAAGAGGCATTAGAACACGGCGTCTCCTCCCTGGAAGAACCGGCCGGGAGATTTCCTCAGGTCTCGGGGCTCAGCTTCACTTACAGCCGGGCCGCGCCGGTGGGCTCCCGGGTCAAGGAAGTGTTGGTCCAGGGCCAGCCGCTGGCCCCTGAGAAAGAGTACACCGTGGCCACCAATGACTTCCTGGCCGCCGGCGGCGACGGCTATGCCGGCTTCGGGGAAGCCATCAAGGCCGCCAGCGATTTCAGCGAACAAGGCGGCCTGTTGAAAAGCTCCAAAATCACATACAGCGACGCCGGCCGCTGGCTGCGGGATGTGGTCATCGAATCTTTACGCGCCCGAAAGAAAATCTCCGCCCAGGTGGAAGGCCGCATCAAGGAAGTCCCCTGAAGGCAGTTTTCGGTTTTCGGTTTTTAGTTTTCAGTTTTCAGTTAAAAGGATGGGGAAATCAATCTGTTAACCATCACAGTTAAAGAAATTCATTAAAAGGCTGAATGCTGACAGCCGACAGCTAAAATTAACATGCGGGTTTATGTCAATGGCCGGCCGGTGGAACTGCTGCCGGGGATGACCGTGAAACACGCCCTCATCCAGGCGGGGCTCCTGGAAGAGGTGGCTAAGGGCCGCAAAACTTATGACGAATACGGCAACGAAGTGGGCCTGGACGGCGCCGTCTCAGACGGCATGAAAATTATCGTAAAGTGAAGCTGAGTTATGCTTTCAGCGGTCAGCTTTCAGCCAAGGAATTCTTTGAAAAGCTGAATGTTGATGGATTCGTAAAAAGTCGCTTATTGTTAATTATCTGAAATAATTTAAGATTATGGTATTTTTTTCTTGTCGGGCGTCGCTTTTTATGGCAT
>Ga0194126_10008649_pt1 | contig 13799 bp, 19 predicted proteins | sample TA2KigC150mmetaG_FD_148641 | JGI IMG/M metagenome (GOLD analysis project Ga0194126, IMG submission 148641) | Freshwater microbial communities from Lake Tanganyika, Tanzania - TA2015035 Kigoma Deep Cast 150m | ecosystem: Environmental > Aquatic > Freshwater > Lake | place: Tanzania: Lake... | reverse complement strand
TCTTTTTTACAAAGCAGTCGCTAATGTAGCGTCTTTTTTACAAAGCAGCCGCTAATGTAGTCAATCCTGCACTTAATTCAGGAGTTAATAAAGCAGCAGCCATCATATTATTACCACTAGACATAGCAGTGCCAACGAGTAAATACCTTTTGCAAGTCAAATAAATAATAACACCAATTAGAATGAGAACTAAAACTAAAATAACCCAGTTAATAATTTTTTTAAATAATTTTTTTGACTCTTTAGTTTTTTTGCGTGGAGTTTCTTGAACTTCTAATTTAGATTCAACTTGAGGATATGCTATAGCAACAGGAGCAGGAACAGATACAGAAGGATTAGCTACTTGAGCAGTGTGATGACTTGGTAGATGAGAAGTTACTACTTTGTCTAAGTTATTTAATTCACGCTCCGCTAATTGAATACCTTTTCTTGATCCACTTCTAATTTTATCATATACTGATTCAGCAGTATTTTCTACATAACGAGCACCTCTTTGAAGAACATCCATTGTAGTAGCCCCAATACGTTCAACGCTAGTTAGTGGATGACATGCTGTTTCACCTACATCATCCATAAGACCGGTTCCAATAGATTCCATAGATTGACAACTTTTAGTTAAATCACTTTCTACACCAGAAATAAATCCAGACATTATTATATATATTATATTTTATAAAATTATTTATTTTTAATTTATTATTAGAATTATTTCTAATATAAAATTATATACTTATTATGAGTTCAAATATCTATTGTGGTTCAAAAAATGTTCCTAAAAATAAAAAATTGGGTTCTATGATAGAATGTGCCGAAAAAGGGCAAGTCAGCTACTGGGGTGTGCGAAAAATAGATCCCCGTGTTTTAGAAAATGTAAAAGTAGATCGCAAAATAACGCTTGATAAAGCTCGTTCTAACAAAATAGGATTGACCGCTAGATTAAACAGATTAAATAATGCTATGGAAAGTACAAAAGATGCTGATAAAAAGAAAGCCCTAAAAAAAGATATCGAAAAAACAAAGAAAGAATTAGATGCAGCTACTAAAGTCTATCAAGAAGCTTTTAAATTATCCGAAGAAAAGAAACAAAAGAAAAATACCACTAAAAAGACTACTAAAAAGACCACAGACAAAACTGCTAAAAAGACTACGAAAGAGACTGCAAAAAAGACTACTAAAAAGACCACTAAAAAGACTAAAGAGACTGCAAAAAAAACTACTAGAGAGACTATTAAAAAGACTACTAAAGAGACTGCAAAAAAATCTACAAAAAAATAAATTATAGTAAATAATAATATAATAATTATGCAAACCGGCGGTAATTTTTGGAACAATATAAAAAAACAACAAGTGTCAACATCAGCTACATCAGCTACACCATACGTAAAACCAAAGGTGAGTAACACTGGTATATTTAGTAATTTATCAAAAAGTTTAAAAAGTGTAAAAGAAAAAACTAAAACTGGTATGAGTGACGTAGTTCATTCAGTTGGAATAAGTACAGATATTGACACTTTCCATTCAAAACAGGTGGAACCTGTTAAATTAAATTATAGGTATGCCGAGTCTGATAGTGATATTAAAGCAGAAAAAGCAAAATTTGAAAATGCTAAATGTAAAATTTATATCACATGTGCCAATGCAAAGGAAGTAAAAAGCGCTATCAAGAAAAAATTAGATATGGTCAAAAATAAATTTGATATGTCATCTATTGGAGAAATTAATAATCAAATCAACAATCTAAATATAACGGACAACGATGCTAATAAAATATTGAAAAATAATTGGAATAAATTTTGTGAAGATTTAAAAAAGCAAATCCAAAAAGCAAGACAAACAGAAAGTGAAATTCCGATAGATCTTAGCGACAACAAAATCGAAGTCAAATTTCAATTTACAGAAAGAACTGATTTTGAAAAAAAAACTGGACATATTATTCAAATAAATGTTGTTGATGAATCTTTAACAATAGAATATACTGCTATGAATAGTTCTACAAGAAAAGAAAAAGTAAAAATTAGTGATTTATGTATTTATAATGATAGCTACGACATAACCGTCGAATGTAATCTACAAGCTGGTGGTTCTAAGAACAGAAAAACAAGCCATTCTATAAAAGGTGGTGCTACTGATGATCACTCTTCAAAAATTTCTTCAATGTCTACCAGTGATCTCTGCTAATATTTTGCTCACTTCACCGGTTTGATATTTTCTATATAATTTATAACTGGTAATGATCCATAACAAAAAAGTTATTAACCATGTATATTTTGAATAATCTGGATTATCGCTAATAAAATTATAAACAGGGCCTACTATTTTATAAGAAAAACATTCAGAATATTCTATTTTTCTTCCACCTGCTAGTTGTTGTCGCATAAACTTTTCAACTTCAGTTACTGCACACATATCATTATTTAGCACCCAATGAAACATTAAAAATGGCACAATTATAAAATGCAATAACAACAATACAGTAGAATTAGTAAACGGAACTCCAATTATAAAAATAATAAAAAATAAATGAACTAAATTTATTAACAATAATAATATTTGATTGAAAATCATATTAATAGAATTATATATTAATATGATAAAAAAATATCAAATTATAATATAATAATGGAATATACTGAAAATAGTACTGAAGATATCACAGAAGATATTACAGAAGATATCACAAAAGATATCACAGAAGATATTACAGAAGATACCAATGATGATGAATCTTTAGAAGAATTAGATGAAACTGATAAAAAAGAACAAGAATATAATATTATAGATGGATATTTAGCATATAAAAAACAATTTGTGATTTTATTGTCTGGTTTATCTGGAACTAATAAAAGTAAAATAGCTAATAAAATAGCAAAAAAAATAAAATTTAAATGTTTAGATACACGTGACTATATAGATATGGATAATCCAGAAGAGATAGAGTTACCAAATGGAAAAACTGTAAAAGTATGGAAAAATTATTTGTGGAATAAAATAATAGATGAAATAGAAAAGTATAAAAAAACGGGTATTGTCGTATGTGGTGAATATTTCCCATCTAATAAATTAGAAAAAGTAAAAGTGGATTTACATATACATATTAAACTATCCAAGCAAAAAATTATAAACAAAAGATTAGAATATATAGAAAAAGCAGAAGATAAAAAAAAATATTATGATAACGAAACAGAATCTTTAATTATAAATCAAATTATTTTTCCATATTATTTAGAAATTGTTCAAAAGTCGATTATTAATAAATTTATTAATGCAAATGAAATTCTAGATAGTAGCCAAGAAGAAGAATTTATAGAAAAAATATATAATATTGCTCTTGATACTATTATTAACCATGTTGTCGAATATTTAAAATATAAAAGTATGGATAAATATATAGTTTATTAAATCTTTATAATATATAATGACTAGCAACATAGAAAAAAAATTAAATAAATATCGACAAAAGCTAATTAATTCAACAGATCCAGAAAAAATAGAAATATATAATCTTAAAATGCAGCAGTATTTAATTATGCAAAAAAGTAATAAAACAACAGCTCCAATACATGGGTCAGAAACAAGTGCATATTACGAAATATCACATATTGGACCAAATGAAAAACAAAAAGTAAGTAACAATATAGAACCAATGAAAAACTTTTTGGTTAATTATTATACAGAAGAATTAAATAAATTAAATAAAAAAGATGCCGAAAAATTAAGAGAGATAAAAGAAGAACTAAAATTACTTGAACCAGAAACTTTGAATGAAATTAAACAAAAATTAACAAATCCAATTATTTCTAAAATGACGCTTGATTTAATTGATACAATACAGGAATCAAGTGATGAATCATCCAATAAAGAAAAACAAGAAGGATTTCGTAAAAGATATATTTATAAGAGATACTAATTTTTTTTATTAAGTTTATTATATAGAATATAATAAATGGACGATATCAAAAAAATAATTGCAGAAATATATTTTATGGTTAATTATGTGAAAACTGGAGGAAAAAAAGATAAAATAACAAAAGATGATTTTGAAATAAAAAATAATTTAGATAATATATATGAAATTTTAGATACTTTTGAAAATTATATACTTAATTTTAATACCTATGTTTACGATATACTAAGTCAAGAAATATTTATAAAAATGTTCAAAGAACGAAAAGTAGTTGGATTAGAAGAAATATTAGAAAATAATTTCGAACAATTAAAAAAACTTACTGATAATAAAAAAATACTGGAAAAAATGGAATATATTAAAAATAATACTTATAAAATTAATTCTTTAAAAAAATTTCGTAAATTAATAGATTTAATTAAATCTTTAAAAATAAAAGATACAGAAGAATTAGAAAAATTATATTTTGCTACAGATAAATTATATAAAGTAAAAAATAATAAATTTACAAAGCAGGATATTTATGACATTATAGATTTTGCTAAGAAACATGATATATCTAGATTAAATACAATTAGTAAAGATATAGATGAAATTTTAGAAGATTATGATAATATTATATATTTATATAGAGAATATCGAGATTTAATAGAAAAAATTAAAAGCAGAAAATATATAGATAGAATAATAGCTTATTTAGATTCAATAAAAAATTGATAAAATAATGATTTATATAATAATTAATTAAATACTATATAATGGAATACCATTTTGATTCTTTTGAAAAAGAGAATAAACATTTATTCAAAGATACTACTGAATATAATTTTTGGGATGGAGATAATTTTAGTTATACGAGCGATGAATTAAATTTTTATAATGATAATATGCATCATAGCGAGTTTAATTATCTATATGGAGAAAAAAAAGAAAATCCAAAAATTAATCAAAAATCATGGCTAATTAATTTAGAAACTCGTAATCCAGAATTAATAATTAGAGATATCGATGATGGAGAAATTCCAGAAATATTAAGTGAATATGTATGGGTAACTGAATTAGTAATTGACCATCAAGAAATAAAAGCAATAAAAAATCTTCCACCAAATCTAAAATCATTAACTCTCTATAATAATAAAATAAAAGATATTCCGGGTGGGATGCTACCAAATGGTCTCGAAAAATTAGATATATCAAAAAATAAAATTATAAAATTAGAAAATATTCCAATATCTATAATAGAATTAGAATGTGAACATAATGAAATAGAAATATGTAATTTAGAACACAATATTAATTTAGAAAAATTAATTATTCATAGTAATAAACTAACAACTTTCCCAATATTAAATAGTCCACGAATTAACAAACTAGATATATCCTATAATTACATAGTACATTTAACAAGTATTCCTGATTCTATTACAGAACTGGATATTTCATATAATGAATTAACACAATTCAATATTAATTCACCCAATCTAAAAAAAATAAATTGTAAAGGTAATAAGTTAAAATTTATTACAAAATATCCACCAAATATAGAACGCATGAATTTTAGCAAAAATGAAATAGTATTTATACCAGTGATTCCAACATCTCTTAAATATGCTAAATTTAATAATAATAATATTAAAAGTATTATTACTATTGGATCTGATGGTAAATCATGTGTCAAATCGGGAAAATTATTAGGAAATTATATGTTAGAATTAAATAATAATCCACTTAATAATGTTCCAGATTATATATTAGCAAATCCTAGACTAATACATAATAAAAAAATTAATATTAACTATCATAAGATAGAACATCTTAAAGAAATTATTTTATAAAAAAGTTGAATAAACTATTTAATAATTAATTGATATTATTATATATAATGGAATCTTCCCAAAATATACTTAATGAATTAGATAAAAAAATTATTCTTAAATATAAAAAAGTTAAAGGAAAAAATAAAACTGATATTTATGGCCTAGAAAACATTATTACAGAAAATACTAAATTAGATGACTTTTTAACTAAAATTAAAAAAAAACTAGGATGTGGTGGTATTAAGATAAAAATCAAAGATGATAATAATCTGGATATTACTATAATAGAATTTATGGGTGATCATCGATTAAAAATTAAACAAATTCTAATTGATGAAAATATTATTACAAGTGATAAGATTGAAATTAAAGGAGCTTAAATTATTTAAATTTATTTATAAAATATAATAAGTGTTTTATTATATTCTTTTTGCAATTTTATGGTTGACATACAAGAGTTAGGATTTGAACCCAGTTGTATCCCACTAAGATTGCCCACTTATTTGACAACTCATGAACTCTTGCATACATTGTTATATATAAAAATATTATGACATTGACACATTTCAATATTCATTAATTATCCATTTATTATTTAAATTTTGGTATACACCTTTTATATTATTTCTGTACAAAACAATCCATTTAGAACAATTACCACTTCCACAAATTATATATTTACACTTTGACATAATAACAGTTATTGCCAGGTATTTTTTAGAAAATTCATAATTTGTGCTTGCAAATTTTTTATCTACCGTATCATTGCATTTATTCATATGGCGTATGTCATCTTTAAAATAAAAAGAATTATTTGGAAATAATTGGGTGAATAATTCTATGAATTCTGTTTCATCACTCTGTATTAAAAATTTAATATTTGGATTTTTATCACGTAGTATACCAGCGTATTTTATATATTCTACATAGGGACAAATATATGTTTCAGTATTTTTATCATTACCACGATAAAATAAAGTGCATATGTTATCATAGTCAATATTATATTTAGCTTCTATATTGGCAATAATATTATTTATTTCTTTTGATGGAGTAAAATATTTTTTCATAAAATGATTGATATACTCAAAATTAAGTTTACTATAGTCTGTAAATTGTGGCTGGGATCGTAAATCAGTGGAAAAGTAACAATTATTATTTGGAATGTTTATATCAATATTATCATAGTTTTCGAAATAATCAAAAGTAATATTAAAATTTTTATTGGTATCATTTTTATACCATTCAAATTGTGTCGAACTATCCACTGAGATGGGTAATTTATTAAATTGTCTATGGAAATTAGTTATGGCTACCAATCTAACAGAACAACAAGAAAAAAAGCCAGCATTGTGCGGGATTATCAATGAATCATCTTTCACTCTATATAGAGATTTATAAAACATATATAATATTTATATAAATATAATTTTAACTATCATTGACACATAAAAGATTTTAGAAAATTAATTTTTTGCATATCATTATGATATCGATATCTTCTGTTAATCCAACAGTGATAATGTATTATAATAGATTTATCTAGTTTTATTTCACTTGGATGTTCATGAGGGGTAAGAATAAAATCATCATTAGTTAGTTTATCAGTGCATAATATTGTTTTGGAATATTTATCTTCTCCTACATAGATGGCCAAATCAAGAACATTGTTATTTATATAATCATCGTAATTTTTATTTGCACTTGTTCATAAAAGCATTTATTCCTATATGCAGAGTAATTCTTTGTATATTATTCCAATGATTATTTGGAAACGGTGAATAAGGACAATCTATAAGTATTACGCGGTCTTTATACTTATTGCAAATTTCTTCCATTGGTATATTAGTAGCGCAATTTTCTAGGGGTTCGTTTAATCCATTTGCTTTATTGCCCGAATTATTAAATATAACAATACCAGTAAAGCCCAATTTCAAATTATACTTAATCCATTCTTCTAATCGATGTGAATAATCTTTGCATATCGTGCTAATGATGGCGGATTTATTTCTTTCTAGGTTAATATTACAATTTTCAAAAGGATAAGTTAGAGTAAATTTAGCAGAACGTGTACCTTTATTATAATGCAAATGGATATTAATTTGATCGAGTTTACCATAAAACTTAATAAAGAAATCATCGCGATTATCACAAAATACTAATTGACATGGGATTTGTTCTATGTTAGTAGATTCTGGTGGTATTTTTTCAATTGTTATATTATTTGGTTTTATGCGCTGGTATTGTCCGTAAATTTTTGTTTCGTTGTTTTCATAAATACACATTTTATTGAATATCTGTATCATTTTATAATACTGATTTATTATATAATAATATATTGTGATATACGCGGGTAAAATTACAAATTGATTTATAATTATTATTGTCCATTGCTGAACGCTAAAAAATTGATTTAGTTATTATATAAAAGTAGATTAGTTACAATTATTATATATTATGATTAAAATGCACAAATGTCACCTTTGCAATTATGCAACAGACGATAAGACAAATTTGCGATATCATACTCAAACAAAGAAACATGAATTAAACATGAATAAAATTAAATCAGAAGAAGAGAAACTAGTTTTTGAAAAACAAGCAAAAGAAAATGAAGAATTAAAACAAAAGTTAGTAGAAATGAAAGAAGAAATTAACAAAAAAAATAATGAAATAGCTAAATTAGAATTTGAAGCTAAAATTTACAAAGAATTATATGGCATTCTTAAAAATAACGATATAGATGATTTTAAAGAATATTTAAAAAATTCCAAAAAAACTAATATGAGCAAATATTCGCATAAAAAGTCAAAAAATAAAGAAAGAATACCAATGTCAGTTAGAAATACTTTATGGAAAAATTATTTTGGGGAAGAAACTAAGGGAGTATGCCAATGTTGCAAGACAGAAGTAATATCGATAACTAATTTTGATTGCGGACATATTTTAAGTGAAGCTGATGGTGGAGAAGTTCATTTGGAAAATCTGAAACCGATCTGCAGAACGTGCAATTCTTCTATGGGTAAAATGAACATGGAAGACTATATGAAAAAATATGGGTTCGATAAAAAAGAAATAAAAATAAATAAGGATAAACTCGTCTAGGAAAATAATTTTTTCGTCTAATTTTGTATCTTATCAATTAGTATACTGTATAACTATTTTAAATTAATTATTATGGAAATATTAACAGATATATTAACAATTATTATAAATATTATTTGGATCGGGAAATTTACACACAGGGTTTGTGTGCAAAAAATTTCTTCTTAAGGTAAAATCATGGAATAATAATTTAGTAGGACATTAAAATTAATAGGCTATGATGCTTTTTACTGAAATCTGTTGAAGAAATATTTAATTTTATGTATAATATAAGGAGTAGAAAAATTACCCTTTTTTTATATAAAATTACTAATTATAGTAAAAAAAACTATTTAAAATTTTTATATTAGTATATAAAATAGATAAATGTATAAATGTTATATTTGTAATTATGAAACAGACGATAGAACAAATTTGCGCCATCATACAAAGTCAAAGAAACATATATTAAGCGCCGAAAAACATAAACTTGAAGAAGAAAAAATAGTTTTCGAAAAGCAAGCAAAAGAAATTGAAGAACTAAAACAAAAAATAGTGGCAATAGAAAAAGAGAAAGAAAAAGAAATCATTAGCAAAAATACAGAAATTGCCAAATTAGAAGTAGAAGCAAAAATCTACAAAGAACTCTCCGAAAAAGGGGGTACAACGAATAACACAAATAATGGTATCATCATAAATAATAGTCTCAGTTATGTAAATAAGCATTTCAAAGATGCTCCTCCTCTAGAAAAAATAACAGATTATAAATTAAATGGTATAGATATGGATGATGATAGCAAGTTAGATGAACTGATTGATAACATAGTATATTATCATAATAACAAGTGCCTACACAAAATTATAGGTGATCATATAATAAAACTCTATAAGAAAGAAGATTTATCACAACAATCGTTTCATACCACAGATGTATCACGTAGAAAATATTTAGTCAAACTAGAAGAAAAATTAGGATATCTATATGATGAATCATCTAATGAAATTAGCAATTTGGATTCAGATAATATTAGTATAGACAATAATGATAGTAAAAAACCAAAAAATAAACTAAAATTAGAAAATAAAACTAAATCTAAGTGGACTAATGATAATGACGGATTACGATTAGGCTATTTAATATTGGACCCTATTACCAAGAAAGTAATAAAAATATTAAAGAAAAAATTTAAGCAGTATAATGACGGAATGAAAATAAATAGCAGACGAGTGCCGACATATGACGAAATTAAAAAATTTGCGACATTGACTGATATTTCAAAAGATATTGATAATGATAAATTAAAAAAAAGTATAAATACGTATATCGCTCCACATTTCGTTTTAGACAAGCGGTAGATAAAAACGCAAATATTTATTATAAATTCCGCTATTTTTCCGCTTGTAAACCGCCAAATTTATTATATTATTCCAATTTTACCCCCAAATTAAAGATTTAAAAAAGTATAGTAATCTACAAAATAATAAAATGATATAATTATAATAAAGTTATACAGATAATGAATATTATAGTTTTATAATTATATGATGGTTAATAAAAAGTGTAAAAAAATAAGTCTCAGAGAGGGGACATGATAGGTGATAAAAAAGTTTTTTGCGTTTGGCTTTGATTAAGGGGTTTCCATATTTGGCACATTTCGAAACACACATAAAACGCAACAAACTACCCCCTAAAAAGAATATCTAATAACAAAGGCAAATATAATTATAATATTATAAAATAATTATTTTCCCGGTATTTTACGACTAGATCTATCATTTGCATTATACAGTAATAAAATAAAATTGCTTCTTAGAGTTTCTTGATTGGCGTCATTTTTATAGTCTCTTATAAAATTAGTCAAAGAACCGAATTTTTGTTTATCTTCGTTACTCAATGTATTATATAAATTCTGCATATATTCAATACGGCGTTTGGAAATTGCCTCGACAATATTGCTCGTAAACTCAACAGTCCATTTATCACCATTATAAGCAACAGAATGTTTCTTATCGCGGATATTTGACATATACACATTTTTATATTCTGGTTTGTCGTCGTTGTTATGAACAAGTTTGAAGAAATACTGAATACATGCGCAATCTTGTTCTAAAAGGTTTTGTCGCATAGCCTCATCTATAAAAGAAAGATCTTCTTTTCCAAATGGTGCTAATTCACAAGATTTATTTTTTGGCCGAAGTTTTTTTAATTTATTTGTTAATTCTGTGTTTTCCTTTTTTATAGTGTTTAGTTCGGCCAATATATTATTATAATTTAGTTCTAAATTTTCATATTTTAGAAAAAGTGGCTCACCAGCAGTGCATGGATTTGTGCTTTTTATGTGGCGAGTATAATTTGCTTTTCTAGTAAAGACCATCCCGCATTTTTCACATTTTTTAACACTCATATTTTATATAATTACTGTGTATATATTTTTTAACTAAAGTAGCGGGATATGTGTATGAAAACTATAAATTTTTTCCTATTATTATGTATGGTTTTATATTTACTTTATCTTTAGTATATGCGTATAGACCCAATAAATCAGACAATTCTTGATATAACTCATTATTTTCTTTTATTGATACATATTTACAATAACATTCTTTGATAATATTTTTTAATTTTTTTGGATTAATTTCATATATTTCTTTATTTTTTATTACTTGATTTTTTTTTAATTTTAATTTCATACATTTTTCTATCATATATGAATTTTTAACAAGAGCAAAATATTTTAAATCTATTTCTTTAATTTTACCAACGTTGTAATTGCGCAATCTATTTACTATATGTTCTGTTTGTCCAATTTTAAAAATATTTTGTTTTCTTTCATCAACAGCAAAAAAATATATTGTTTCAAATTTATTATAATCCTTTAAATTTTTATTATCAATTGCCTGATGAATTACATGTTGATTATTTGTCATAAATTCTCTTAATTTTATAAAATACATTCTGATAGTTTCTGATTTTTCTGAATCGCCAGACATAGCTAATTTTTCAAAGCACGGATAATTTAGCATGTATATAAGTTTATTTGAGTTATCTAACGCACGTTTTATATAATCCACTTTTTCAATAAATCTTTTTGTTTTAGAAAAGACATTATTTAAACGCTTTCGCAAAGTCAAAATCGATATATTTAAATATTTTGCAACATCATTTTCATTTATATCAAAATCTAATTCACCACCAATTTTAAATTTTTTGAAAAACGTATCTATAAAATCTTCGTCAATTGTCGTATACTCTTTTAATAATTTAATGAAAATACTATCTTTATTTTTGGTCATATATATTATATAGTAGATAATTATTTGTAAATTTATTTTTTGCAATTTACGCAATATAAATACTATTTATTTTTATATATCTCTTCAGGGTCCCTGATTAGACATAATTTTCGTGTTTTAGAAAAAGTGGCTCACCAGCAGTGCATGGATTTGTGCTTTTTATGTGGCAAGTATAATTTGCTTTTCTAGTAAAGACCATCCCGCATTTTTCACATTTTTTAACACTCATATTTTATATAATTACTGTGTATATATTTTTTAACTAAAGTAGCGGGATTGTTATATAAAAAGTTGATTTTTTTTAATAAATAATATCAATTATACTGAATAATTAATATTTTATTAATGACGCTAAGCACGAAATTTGAATGTGCAATCATCAAGCTATGCAAAGACATAGAAGAAAATCCAATTAAAACAATCAAATTTGAAAATTATTTCCTACAAAATATTATTCATTCGTTTTGTAGTGAATCTTATAACGCGATTCAATGAAATATGCAACAAAAAATGACAAGTAGCGATTGGTGTTCTTTCCAAAATTATATGCAAACAATGAGCAATTCATTAACGACAGCACAAAAATACGAATTTATATTGGAAAATAAAAAATTAAATGATTTTACTCATAATGAACTAAAATGGTTAGATACAGCTTCTGATTATATAACAACATTTTGTAATTTATAGTGTGATATGGTATTAAAATCAAATTTTGATTTTGAAAAAGTCAAAATATATTGACAAAAGATTTATCGACACTTTGTAAAGTTTTATACATCGATAATTTTAAGAAACGTATGTCAATATCAAGACGATAATCTTACAAATTTAGTTAATAAATATTTGAAACCAATGGGCATGGAAGAATTAAAAACGGGTCGTTATCGCGATTTGAATAATCCATCTGGTATTATTAGTCTTTTATCTCGAGCGCTTCAAGACAGTGATATTGATAAATATAAACTACTTGTCAATGATTTTCAAGAATATTTAAAATATGCTAAAAATATAAAGCTATCCACCAATTACAATATAAATCAAAAATTCAAAGACAACACCATCAATAATTTAGCCAAAGCAATAGAAAAAATATGTGAATACAATAATAATGAATTATTAATTGAAAAAAAAGATTATGTTAAATTTTTGTTATTAAACTTTTGCGAGTTAATTATACAAATCACCAGAGTATATGAAAATAGATTTCCATAAACTAATCAATTTCAGACTTATGTTTTGGCTAATTTCAAAAATGATAAATACGATTTTAAAGCAAATAAGAAATCATTTTTGAAATCAATAGATAATTTTACACCCTTGAAAATTTAAAATGAGATAAAAATAAGATTTTTATCTAATAAGTTTATCCATTACAGGAATATGTAAATTATGGTTATGTTATAGCGACAACTATAACTGATTAGTTTTTAATCCTTATTATCATATAAGCATAAATGTTTTTATAACGTAATACCTATAAGGGGATGCAACTAGCAGCATAAAACTTGATATTTCTTGATAATTTTTATAATAAAAACATAATTTACTTTATTCTTTATTTAAAGATTTGCTTATTTTAATTTTTATATAATGGATGATATGGTTTCCTAAACACAACTCTATTCCTAAAAAACTTAATACTTTCTCTTGTTATGACCAATTTAAATTTAAAAATAATAAATATATTATTACTAATG
>Ga0194126_10008643_pt1 | contig 13806 bp, 7 predicted proteins | sample TA2KigC150mmetaG_FD_148641 | JGI IMG/M metagenome (GOLD analysis project Ga0194126, IMG submission 148641) | Freshwater microbial communities from Lake Tanganyika, Tanzania - TA2015035 Kigoma Deep Cast 150m | ecosystem: Environmental > Aquatic > Freshwater > Lake | place: Tanzania: Lake... | reverse complement strand
GCTCCCGATCGCCGAGATCATCGCCCGGTAGGTGTACATCGATGTCCAGGAGCGGTCTCGGATGTCGCAGTAGCCCATGTAGTCGTGCGCACCGTTCGGGTCGTACAGCGCCCGGCCGCACGCGTCGGATGCCTCCGTGGTTCGGCCCGTTTCATCGACAAGCAGCGGGCCGGGAGCGCCGCACGCCAGGACCTGACGGACGTCCGTGCCCCAGTCATCCAGGCGCCCCTCGGGCACCGGGTACGCCGCGTCCGGATTCGCCGCGCCGCAGGCGGCGGTGGCGTGCCTGCGACCGTAGTTGTGTCCGAGTTCCTCAGCTGCGACATGCCCGGCGACCATCAGGGCCGAGGTTGATCCGAGAGCGTACTCGGGCTCGTAGCGCGCTGCTCCGCCTCCTTCCAGCTCTATCGCCGGAACGATGCCCGCACTCTGGCTTCCCGAGACATACGCCATCCCGCCGATGCCTCCGCTCAGCGGCTGGGCAAAATCCGGGACCATGCCGTAGTAGCGCAGCCCGTCGACCGGATCATCCGTCCAGGCATTGAGCCACCACAACTGGTACAGGACCAGTTCCCACAGGTTCCCTGCTCCCTCCCAGCCGGCGCGGGCCAGCGGAGCCACGACAAGGGGCTCCCCGCCTTCCACCTCCCAGACCTGCACGCGTGTGACCGGGTAGGCACGCAACAGCCACTCCACCAACCGCCAGCGTTGGTTCAACGGCGCCACGACCCCCTCGACGGAAACCGGGATGAACGCCACATCCAGGCGCTCCTCGGGCAGGATCGTGATCCAGGCGGGGCGAATCTCGTTGTTCTCGTAGCAGCATTCTTCGGGACGATGGTCCGGATTGAGCCGAACCTGGACGAAGAGCGTTCCGCTTCGACGGACGGCGGCCTCTGGCAGCAGGAAGTTGAGCGTGCGGCGCAGTTCCCCACGGTGGGCGACCGTCGGATCGGCCTCCGCCACCGCCTCCACGCTCCACAGGGGCTCGAGGCGATGGACGCACTCACCCGGCGTCTCGCCCGGAAGCCAGTAGCACAACTCACCGGTAATCCCCGCCGCCGGCCCTCCGGAGGCGGCGCGCAGGTAGGCCCGCACCAGTGTCGGGCGCCCGGCAATGAGCGGCACCATCTCACAGTCCGAGCGATTGAGACATTGCGTCGCCTGCGTCGCTTCCACGCCCACGATCTCAAGATCCAGCGCCGGCGGCGGCACGTAGTCCACCGTGACGCGATCCTCACCGCGCTGCCCGGCGGCGTCCACGGCCGTTACCACCAGCGTGTTCTCGGACTCCGCATTAAGCAATCCTTCCACCGGTCTGCGCAGAGTGACCTGGTACTCCCCCGTTCCGCCGGTCGGGTCGGCGCCAAGCTCGCCGCCGGTGGTCCCCATGCTCCAGTCGATGCGCCAGTAGGCCCCTGCGAGGGCGCGGTCCTCCCGGATGCGCGCCTGCAGCACCAACTCCCCGTCACGAAAGACCTGCCCGTCCTCCGGGGCAAGGATCTCCACCACCGGCGGCCGGTCCTCGGGCAGCGTGAGGCGCGTGGGCACGAGCATCACATCGTCGATCAGCCGCGGCTCGAAGATCGAGCGCCCGGTGGCATCCTGGTAGTCCAGTGTCGCCCGGCTGATGATGTCCCCGTCCGCCGCCGTGAAGCTCACGCAGTTGCGAACCGGCTCGCTGCGCGCCGGGAAGGTGGCCGTGCCCGTACCCAGGAGCACCAGATCGCTCGCGCCGGCGCGGAACCCATGGGCCTGCAGCACGGCCGTTACCGTGCCGATCGTCTCGCGGGCCGCCTCCATACCGGCATACATGCCGATCGCCTGCACTCCGGCGGGGAAGTCCAGACGCACCGGGTTGTCCGAGCTCCCGAACTCGGTTTGCAGACTCTGGGCGGCCCAGGAGCCGGAGCGCGTGCGCACCGCAGGGTCGATGCGCTGGGCCGAGCCTAGAAAGCGCACGCCATGCCGGGCCAGGTAGGCGTTGTCCAGGAGCGCCTCGCCGGGATCGGCCTCAAAGTCGATCGTGCGTGCCGCCGGGTCGAGACGCAGCCTCGAGCAGGCCGTGGGCGTTTCGGTCGGCGTCGGCGGAGCCGGCATGCCAACCACCGTCGGGGGCAGGATCGGAGGCACGATCGGAGGCAGCGTCGGAGGTGCCAGCACGCGGAAGACGGCTTCGGCCTTCTGCTCGAACTCGCCTCCGCCGCACGACGCGCACACGGTGATGGTGTGATTCCCGGGCGGAGCGCCGCCGGGGATGTCGAAGGCCACCGAGAAGCCGCCCCCGGCCGGGATGGGGAAGGTCATCATCGCGGCCCGATCCCACAGCAGCGTTCCAGGGTAGCCTCCGGGCGTGTACCCGGAACCGGAGACCGTGACGGTCATTCCGGCCGCACCGGAGGACGGTGAGACCGAGATCTTGACCTGCGCCGGCGGCGCCCCGGCCCATTCCGCAGCGGCGGGCGCCGGCAGCATCAGCCCTGCCAGGAGCATCACACAGGCAGCCCGTAGGCATGCGGGAGCCAGTCGGCGGACGAAGCAGGCCGAAGGCCTTGGGGACATGGGCCCTCCTGAAGTCGTGCCGGCCGGTTGGAAGCGGCCGCGTCGGTGGGCGGAACACCAAGTGTAGGAAGAGTGCTCCGGTCCCGCAACCTTGGGCCCCCAGCCCCCCTCGCACCAGGGGCGGCTTGTGTTGACTTATCCCCCCGGCTCCCTTATGCTTGCCGCACCCCTTCGCCAAGGGATCCCCACAGCGGTACCTGAATACCTCCGGCGACGTCGCGCTTTCCGGGAGACGGTATGGATATCTTCGAGAAGGCCCAGTCGTACATGGACGCCAAGCTGGCCAAGGCCGCCGGCTACTACCCCTACTTCCTGCCGCTCGAGGATACCGAAGGGACCGAGGTGACCATCGGCGGCCGGCGGCTGCTGATGATCGGCTCGAACAACTATCTCGGACTGACCACCGACCCGCGCGTGCGCCAGGCGGCCATCGACGCCATCGCCCGCTACGGCACATCGTGCACCGGCTCGCGCTTCCTCAACGGGACGCTGGCGCTGCACCAGGAGCTCGAGACGCGCCTGGCGGCCTTCGTCGGCAAGCCGGCGGCCCTGGTGTTCAGCACCGGTTATCAAACCAACCTGGGCACGATCTCGTCCATCGTCGCCCGCGGCGACATCGTCCTGGCCGACAAGGATGATCACGCCAGCATCGTCGACGGCTGCATGCTGTCCTTCGGCGAGATGCGCCGCTTCTCGCACAACGACATGGCCCACCTCGACCGGCAGCTTGCCGGCGTTGACCCCAAGGCCGGCCGGCTGGTCGTCGTCGACGGCGTGTACAGCATGGGTGGCGACCTGGCGCCGCTGCCCGAGATCGTCCTGATTTGCCGCAAGCACGGCGCCCGCCTGATGGTCGACGATGCTCACAGCCTGGGCGTGATGGCCCGCGGCCGCGGCACGGCCGCCCACTTTGGCGTCACCGATCAGGTCGACCTGATCATGGGCACCTTCAGCAAGTCCTTCGCGTCGCTGGGGGGATTCATCGCCGGCGACGAAGACCCGATCCACTACATCCAGCACCATGCCCGCTCGCTGATCTTCAGCGCCTCGATGCCCGCCTCCAACGTGGCCGCCGTCCTGGCCGCCCTCGATATCATGGAACGCGAGCCTGAACGCGTCGACCGCCTGTGGGCGGTCACCGAACGCATGCGCGCCGGACTGGTGGCGCTGGGATTCAACATGGGCCCCAGCGTCACGCCGATCATCCCGATCATCACCGGCACCGTCGACCGAACGATGGAAGCCTGGAAGCGCTGCTACGAAGCCGGTCTGTACGTCAACGCCGTCATCTCGCCGGCCGTTCCCCCTGATCAATGCCTGCTGCGGACGAGCTACATGGCGACCCATACCGACGAACAGATCGACCGCGCCCTGTCGATCCTGGGCGAGGTCGGCCGAGGGCTGGGCCTGATTGCCTGATCCGGTCCTGGTCACCGGCGCCACCGGCTTCGTCGGCTCCGCCGTCTGCCGTCACCTTGCCCAGCAGGGCTTCGAGGTTCGCGCCCTGCACCGCCCCACGTCCGGTCTCTCCACCCTGGAGGGCCTGCGCGTCGACCGCCGCCTCGGCGACATCCTCGATCCCGAGACCCTGGCTCCCTCCGTGGGCGGGGTGCGCTGGGTCTTCCACGCCGCGGCCGAGGCTGCCTACTGGCGCCGGCGGCCGGAGCAGGTGATCCGCGGCGCGGTCGAGGGGACGCGCAACATCGTGAACGCCTGCGTGCAAGCCGGCGTGGAGCGTTTGATCCTGACCTCGTCGATGGCGGCGCTGGGCGTGCCTCGCAGCGGCGAGCTCCTTACCGAGGACCACACCTTCAACCTGCCGGCCAAGCGCTTCCCCTACGGCTACGCCAAACGCCAGGCCGAGCTCGAGGCGCTGAAAGCCGCCGGTGGGTCGCTCGAGGTCGTGGTCGTCAATCCGTCGATCGTGATCGGGGCCGGCGACGTACACCAGATCAGCGGATCGCTCGTGATCCAGGCCGCCCGCGGGCGGACCTTCCTGTACACCGGCGGCGGGACCAACATCATCCATATCGACGACGTCGCCGCCGGCCATTTGGCGGCCGCCGAGCGAGGCCGCAGCGGGGAGCGCTACCTGCTGGGCGGCGAGAACCTGACCCACCTGCAACTCTTCACGCTGCTGGCGGAGGTGGTCGGCTCCCAGCCGCCCTGGCTTCGCCTGCCGGACTGGGCGATCGAACCCGTGGCAGCGAGCCTCGATCTTGCCCGCCGCATCCTGCCGATGCCGCTCGATGGCAACCAGCTTCGCCTCAGCCGCCACCGCTTGTTCTGCGACACGGCGAAGGCACGCTATCAGCTCGGGGTGGTGAACAGGCGTCCCGCCCGCCAGGCGATCGTCGAAGCGCTGGCCTGGTACCGGGCACACGGAGTGGTCTGAGAGATGAGCAAACGCAAGAGCGAACCGTCCCCTTCCGCCTCACCGGCGCGCCCCGGGCCTGAGACGGAACCGAAGCGGGCTGCGCGGACGCGCGCCGCAACGGCTTCAGCGGAGCCGCCGGCCTTCACCCCGCCGTATCGACCCAGCTGGTACGACCGGCTCGCCAGGCGCATCGACCGCCTGCCCGGCCCGTCGTGGCTGGCTTACCTGCTGTTGGGTGTGGTCGGGATGCTCGTGCTCGTCGGAGTCCAGGTGCTCGCCGGCGCCTACCAGCCAGGAAAGTACTTCCTTCTTCACCTCTTCCTCGGCTCGCAAGTCGCCTACTTGCTCGGGCTGATGCGCCTGCTCGACCGATCGGCAGCGGCGGCCCTCGAGACCTTCCGTCCGGTCCTCCACCTTCCCCGTCGGCTGCGAACGGGCCAAGCGGATGAGGCCACCTCGCTGGAGGAGCTGCGCTACCGCCTGACGACCTTGCCCCCTCGGCCGACGCTGTGGGCCTCTCTGGCCGGCGTCCTGCTGGGTGTCGTCATCCCCTTGCTTGTCTTTCGCATCCCCGGGACGACGGCCCATTCCCTGGCGGCTGCTTTCGTCTGGGGCCGCATGTCGACCGAACCGGGCGCCATGGCCGTCTTCCTGATCTGGATGGCGTTCTCCGAGGCTGTCGCCGGTGTCTTCATCTACCACTCGATCCATCAGCTGCGGGAGATCAGCCGCATCTATCTCACGTTCACGCGCGTGAACCTGTACCGGCTGCAGCCGCTCTACGCCTTCTCCGTCCCAGCCGCCCTGACTGCCGGCGGGCTGATCCTGTACAACTACGCCTGGTTCGCGGTCGGCCCCGAGTTCCTCAACCAGCCCATCAGCATCGCCCTGGGCGTCTTCTTCGCGACGGCGGCAGCCGTGATCTTCGCCTGGCCGCTGCTGGGCATCCATCGCAGGCTGGTCGCAGAGAAGAGGTTGGCGCTGGCGGAGAGCGCCCGCCGCTTCGAGGCCGCTGCGGCTGAACTGCACCAGCGGGTGGACAAGAAATCCCTGATCAAGATGGATGATCTCAACAAGACCCTGGCCAGCCTGGAGCTCGAGCGGGCCGCGCTGCAGCGCATCCCCACCTGGCCCTGGGATGCGGGCACGCCGCGCGGCCTGGCGGTTACCCTGGTGCTGCCTCTCGTCATCTGGCTGGCGCAGTACCTCCTGCAGCGCCTTCTTCCCTAGAACCGGAGCCTTGCTCCCCCTCCAGGCGCATGGCGTCGCCCCGCTGGCAGCCAGGGCCGGCGCCTCGGCGCTCGGGGCAGCGGAGCGGCCGGTCACCCACTTCCTGGCCCGCCGTCCTTTTCTGCCGGACCGCGGCGCATGCGCGCACAGGGCGGCCGTTTCGACCCGCGGCCGGCGATCCGCACCGGGAAAGGCGCCGGATGGGCCGGCGTACCCGGCCCATGTCGCGCCCTACACGAGTTCTCGACTGGGTCCCTAACCACGCGATACAATCCTGCCCTACTGGCCGGCGTGTGCCGGCCGGCAGTGAGGAGCAGCCGCGTGCGATTGACCGACGCCCGCCCCGGAGATCATCTCGCCCTCCGGTCGATGCCCGCCGACGCCGGGGCCGAAGGCCAGGTCCGTTCGCTCGGCCTGCTGCCCGGCGTCGCCCTGCGTCTTGTGCGGCGCGCCCCGTTCCGCGGTCCTCTGCTCCTCGAGGTGGAGGGGCGCGTCATCGCCCTGGGCTGGCAGATCGCCTCCGGCCTGGAGGTCTCACCCCTCCCTGCCCCCGGCACGGAAGCCGGCTGATGCGCATCGCCCTCGTCGGCCAGCCGAACTGCGGCAAGAGCACGCTCTTCAACCAGGTGGCCGGCTACAAGGCGCACACGGGCAACTTCCCGGGCACAACGGTCGTCTACACCGAGAGCAAGGTGCGCCTGCAGGGCGATGTCGTCGACGTCGTCGATCTGCCGGGAACGTACACGCTGGCCGGCACCAATCCCGCCGAACGCGTGACGCTGCGCTACCTGGCGTCGACCGACGTGGATGTGATCATCAACGTGCTCGACGCCACGCACCTGTCCCAGGGACTCGACATGACGCTCGAGCTGCTCGAGCTCCAGCGGCCCATGGTCCTGGCCGTCAACCTGCTGGACGAGGCCGATCGCCTTGGCCTGCGGATCGACGGCCCCCGCCTCCAGCGCGAGCTCGGTGTGCCGGTCCTGCCGCTGGTGGCCAGCAAGGGCCGCGGCGTGCGCACGCTGTTCAACGCCGCCTTCCAGGCCGCGCGCAACCCCCAGCCGATCACCCGCCCTCGCTACGGCCGCGATGTCGAAGACGCCCTGGCCGGGCTGGCCGACGCCCTGCGCGGGACGCCGACGCCTCTCCATCCCGAGGCGACCGCCCTCAAGCTGCTCGAGGGTGACAACGAACTGGCCGCCGAGACGGCGCGCACCGCGCCGGCGCTGGGGCCGCTGGCCGCGCAGGCGCAGCGTCATCTGGCCGAACGCCGCGGCCAGCCTGCGCGCTGGGTGGTGTGGGGAGAGCGACACGGGCTGGCCGGAAACCTCGAGCATCTGGTCGTCACCCAGGGGGAGCGCCGCACCTCCTGGCGCGACCGGCTGGACGACGTCTTGCTCCATCCCGTCGCCGGATCCCTTGCCCTGGCCTTGATCCTGATCGCCTTCTTCCAGGCGGTGTACGCCACCGGAAACGCCGTCGAGCCGCCGCTCCTCGCTCTGTTCCAAGCCTGGACCTCCCGCCTGCATGCATCTCTGGCCGGTCAGGCGCTCCTCGACTCGCTCGTCATCGGCCTGCTCCAGGGCCTTGCTGGCGGCGCGGCGATCGTCATGCCCTACCTGATCCCGTTCCTGCTCGGCCTGGGGTTCCTCGAGGACGTCGGCTACCTGCCCCGCTTGGCGTTCCTGATGGACGCGCTCATGCACCGCCTGGGACTGCACGGCAAGAGCGTCGTCCCCTTCATCCTGGGCTACGGTTGCTCGGTCCCGGCGGTCATGTCCACCCGCATCCTGGAGAACCGACGGGATCGGTTCCTGGCCGCGGCCCTCTCGACGCTGATCCCGTGTTCGGCGCGGTTGGTGGTCGTCTTCGGCCTGGTGGCGGCCTACGTCGGTCCCTGGGCGGCGGCCGCCATCTACGTCCTCAACCTGTTCATGATCGCACTTACCGGGCGCGTGCTCAGCGGCATGATGCAGGAGGAGTCGCCTGGCCTGATCATCGAGATCCCGCCCTACCGCCTTCCGGCCGCCCGGTCCGTCCTGGCCAAGGCCTGGTACCGCGTGCGTGAGTTCATGGTCGAGGCCTGGCCGGCGCTGATCATCGGCAGCCTGGTCCTGGCCCTGCTGACCTTCCTCGGGCTGACCCGCTGGCTCGACCTGCTGGTCCGCCCGCTCACCTGGGTGCTCGGCCTGCCTGCCGCCACCGGCGTGCCCCTTGCCTTCGGCATCTTGCGCAAGGAGCTTTCGCTGGTGATGCTCGGCCAGGCGCTGGGGACGCTGGACTTCAACCTGGTGCTTACCCAGGCCCAGATGATCACCTTCGCCGTCTTCGTCGTGTTCTACATACCGTGTCTGGCGACGCTGGTCGTCCTGCGGCGGGAACTCGGCTGGCGCGCCATGGCCTCTGTGTCGGCCGTCGCCACCGTCGTGGCGCTCGTCGTGGCGCTGGCCGTGCGCGGCGGGCTGCTCCTCGCCGGCATCTAGATCTCCCTCGAACGGAAGACGAAACGGGGGCACGCACGTGCGTGCCCCCGTTGTGTCCATGGACTTCGGAAGTCCCGCAGGGACTTCCGAAGTCGGTTCTCAAGCAAGCTACACGTCCAGGTTGGCCATCTGCTCGTAGAACTTCCAGCGGCTGATGACGTCCTTGCGCAGCGACTCCATGAGCACCTGGGCGCGCTTGGGATCGGCCTGCCGCAGCGCCTTGAAGCGCACCTGCTTGTACATGAAGTCCTCGACGTTCTTGGTGGGCGCCTTGGAGTCGAGTTGCAGCGGGTTCTTGCCCTCGGCGGCCAGCGCCGGGTCATAGCGGAAGAGGGGCCAGAAGCCGCTCTCAACGGCGTCCTTCTGCAGGTCGGTGCCGCTCATCATGTCCATGCCGTGGTTGATACAGTGGGCGTAGGCCACGATCAGCGACGGGCCGGGGTAGGCCTCGGCCTCCTTGAAGGCGCGCACGGTCTGGGTCATGTTGGCGCCGTAGGCCACCTGGGCGACGTAGATGTTGCCGTAGGTCATGGCGATGGCGCCCAGGTCCTTCTTGGGCATGTCCTTGCCGGCGGCGGCGAACTTGGCCACGGCCGCGCGCGGCGTGGCCTTGGACGACTGCCCGCCGGTGTTGGAGTACACGCCGGTGTCGAGGACCAGCATGTTGACGTTGCGCCCCGAGGCCAGCACGTGGTCCAGGCCGCCGTAGCCGATGTCGTAGGCCCAGCCGTCGCCGCCGATGATCCACACCGAGCGCGGCACCAGGTACTCCAGCACGCCGAGGGCTCGCTGCGCCTCGGGATCCTTCAGCCCGGCCAGGTGGGCGCGCAGCGCATCCAGCCGCACCCGCGTTTCCTCCACCGCCTCCGGGGCCGTCAGGTCGGCCTGCAGGATCGAGTCGATGAACTCGGCCTGGCCCTTGGCCTTCAGGCGCCCGAGCATCTCGCGGGCGAAGGCGCCCAGCTTGTCGGCCGTCAGGCGCATGCCCATGCCGAATTCGGCGTTGTCCTCGAAGAGCGAGTTCGACCAGGCCGGACCGCGCCCGTCGGCGCGCGGGGCGTAGGGCGTCGTCGGCAGATTGCCGCCGTAGATCGACGAGCACCCGGTGGCGTTGGCCACCACCATGCGGTCGCCGAAGAGCTGCGTCGCCAGCTTGATGTAGGGCGTCTCGCCGCAGCCGCCGCAGGCACCCGAGAACTCGAACATCGCCGGCAGGAACTGCGAGCCCTTGACCGTGAAGCGGTTGGCGAGCTTGGCGTCCGGGTCGGGCAGCGCCAGGAAGTACTCCCAGTTGGCCGCTTCCGCCTCCCGGATCGGCGGCTGGGCGGCCATGTTGATCGCCTTGCGCTCGGTCTTCTGCCCCTTCTCATCCTTGACGAAGGCCGGGCAGACGTAGACGCACGCCCCGCACCCGGTGCAGTCCTCCGGCGCCACCTGCACCGTGTACTTCATGCCGGCGAATTCCTTGCCCTTGTAGTCGATGGACTTGAAGGTCTTCGGGGCGCCGCCGTTGGCGAACTTGGGATCGTAGGCCTTGACGCGGATGGTGGCGTGCGGGCAGACGAACGAGCACTGGTTGCACTGGATGCAGGCCTCGGGCTCCCAGACCGGGATCTCGAGGGCGATGTTGCGCTTCTCGTAGCGCGTCGTGCCGGTCGGATACGTGCCGTCGACCGGCATGAGCGACACCGGCAGCTTGTCGCCGCGGTAGGCGATCATCTCGGCCGTGACCTTGCGCACGAAATCGGGCGCGTCGGCTGGCACCGGCGGGTGCATGTGCAGCTTGCTGGTGGCCTTGGCCGGCAGCGGCACCGGCTGGATGCGCTCGGCGGCCAGCGAGGCGGCGCGCACGTTCATGTCGACCACCGCCTTGCCCTTGTCGCCGTAGGTGTCCTCCACCGCCAGCTCGATCATTTTGAGCGCCTTCTCCTCCGGCAGCACGCCGGAGATGGCGAAGAAGGCCATCTGCATGATGACGTTGATGCGCCCGCCCAGCCCGAGCGACTTGGCCAGCGAGTAGGCGTCGATGACGTAGAACTTGGCCTGCTTGTCAATCAGGGCCTGCTGCACCTCGACCGGGATGCGGTCCCACACCTGGTCGGCCGGGTAGGGGCTGTTCAGCAGGAAAGTGCCGCCCGGGCGCAGGTGGCCCAGGATGTCCACCCGCTCCAGGAACGGGAAGGCATGGCAGGCCAGGAACTCGGCCTTGTGGATCAGGTAGATGCTGCGGATGGGGTGCGGGCTGAAGCGCAGGTGGGAGGTGGTCATCGACCCTGACTTCTTCGAGTCGTAGACGAAGTAGCCCTGGGCGTTGTAGTCGGTGGCCTTGCCGATGATCTTGATCGAGTTCTTGTTGGCGCCCACCGTGCCGTCGGCGCCCAGTCCGTAGAACATCGCCCGGTGGGTCCCCTCCGGCTCGCACTCGAAGTCCTCGTCCCACTCCAGCGACGAGTGGGTGACGTCGTCGACGATGCCGATGGTGAAGTGGTTCTTGGGCGTCTTGGCCTTGAGGTTGTCGAGCACGGCCTTGGCCATGCCGGCGTTGAACTCCTTCGACGCTAGGCCGTAGCGCCCGCCCACCACCAGCGGCATCACCTGGCGGCTGAGGGTCCCCGCCGCCAACGCCTCGCCGATGGCCGTCTGCACGTCCTGGTACAGCGGTTCGCCCGTGGCGCCCGGTTCCTTAGTGCGGTCGAGCACGGCGATGCGCTGCACGCCTTTGGGCAGCGCCGCCACGAAGGCCGCCGCGTCGAACGGGCGGTACAGGCGCACCTTCACCAGGCCGACCTTCTCGCCCTTCTTGGTCAGGTGGTCGACGACCTCGTGGGTCGTCTCGCCGCCGGAGCACATCATCACCACCACCCGCTCGGCGTCCGGGGCGCCGACGTAGTCGAACAGGTGATACTGGCGTCCGGTCAGTTTGGCGAAGGCGTCCATCGCCTTCTGCACGATGGCCGGCGTGCGCTCGTAGTACGCATTGACGGTCTCGCGGCCCTGGAAGTAGACGTCGGGGTTGTGGGCCGTGCCGCGGATCGAGGGGCGCTCGGGGGAAAGGCCGCGCAGGCGGTGCTCGGCCACCAGGTCCTCCCGGATCATTGCCCGCAGGTCGTCGTGCGTCAGCTCCTCGACCTTCTGGATCTCGGACGAGGTGCGGAAACCGTCGAAGAAGTGCATGAAGGGCAGGCGCGCCTCGAGCGTGGCGGCGGTGGCGATGAGCGCCGTGTCCATCGCCTCCTGCACGTTGTTGGAGGCCAGCATGCCCCAGCCGGTGGAACGGGCCGCCATCACGTCGGAATGGTCGCCAAAGATCGACAGGGCCTGGGTGGAAAGGGCCCGGGCCGAGATGTGGAAGACCGTCGAGGTCAGTTCCCCGGCGATCTTGAACATGTTGGGGATCATCAGCAGCAGGCCCTGCGAGGCGGTGAAGGTCGTCGTCAGCGCGCCGGTGGTCAGCGCGCCGTGCACGGCGCCGGCGGCGCCGCCCTCCGACTGCATCTCGACCACACTCGGCACACTGCCCCAGATGTTCTTCTCGCCCAGCGAGGCCTTCTCGTCGGCGATCTCGCCCATGCTGGACGAGGGGGTGATCGGGTAGATGGCGATAACCTCGTTGACGGCGTAGGCCACATGCGTTGTGGCCGAGTTGCCGTCGTGGGGAACCAGCTTGCGCTGGCCGGTAGTGGTTGCCATGCGGAGCTCCTTGGGTGTCCGACGCGAGGCCAGGACGCGGGCACGAGGGGACGCGTCGGTAGTCAGTCAATTCCCGAGTCTAGGGACCCCGACCGGCGGGCAATAGTGCTGAAGCGCCCGCCAAACTGGATGACTATTATCACTATTGCCGACCCGGGATTTGCGACACCCTCGAACCTGGCACACCGGATCCCGGACCTGGACCGGTCCAGCCGCACTCTGACGGAGGCCGTATGCCCGACCTGAAGACGACTTACATGGGGATTCCGCTGCGCAGCCCGATCGTCGTGGGCGCCAGCTCGGTATCCGGGATGCTCGATCGGATCAAGATGGCCGAACAGGCCGGGGCCGGCGCGCTGGTGATCCGCTCGCTGTTCGAGGAGCAGATCCAGTTCGACGCGTTGCGCATGGAGGAGTCCCTCGCCGTGGGGTCGGAGAGCACCCCCGAGGCGCGCAGCTACTTCCCGGCGATCAAGCACGGGGACGCCGACGAGCACCTGATGTGGGTGGAGAAGACCCGCAAGGCCGTCAGCTTCCCGCTGTTCGCCAGCCTGAACGCCGTCAGCCGAGGCGCCTGGACCAAGTACGCCAGGCAGCTGGAGGACACGGGTGTCAACGGTCTTGAGCTCAACGTCTATGTCGTGGCGGCAGATGCGCGCCGCTCGGGGACGGCCATCGAGGTGGAGCTGTTCGATGTCGTCGAGGCGGTCCGGCAGGAAGTGAAGATCCCGCTGGCCGTCAAGATCAGCCCGTTCTACACCTCGGTCGCCTACGTCGCCTCCGAGCTCGACAAGCGCGGCGCCTCCAGCCTGGTGCTGTTCAACCGCTTCCTGCAGCCCGACATCGATCCGGTGACCGAGAGCCTGACGACCGACATGGTGCTCAGTGGTCCGGAAGAGCTCAAGCTGCCGCTGCGCTGGACGGCGCTGCTCTTCGGCCGCATCAAGGCCGAGATCGCCTTGACCACCGGTGTGCACTCCGGGCTCGACGCCGCCAAGTCGCTGCTGGCCGGCGCCACCGTCGTGCAAACCGCCTCGGCCGTGATCAAGAACGGCCTGCCCTACGTCTCGACCATGCTGCGCCAGCTCGAGGAATGGATGACCGAGAAGGGCTACGCCTCGGTGGCCGATTTCCGCGGCAAGCTCAGCCAGAAGCACGCCTCCGACCCCTACGCCTTCGAGCGTGCCCAGTACGTGCGGCTGCTGCTCTCGCAGAAGTAGTCCGCGCCAGCCCCAACCAGGATTACGGCGGCTCCCAATCGGGGGCCGCTTTCTTGTCACCAGACTCTGAACCCGACTTCCTAGGTCCCTTCGGGACTTCGGAAGTCGGGTTGCCTCCGTGTCAAGTCAATTGATAACGTCACCGGATGCTGACCGTTCCGTCAATTGATAATGTCACCGGGAGGATCGCGTCTGGGAGCTGGAGTGTGGTGCGGAAGAGCGTCTTGCGCACGTCCTGAGGTAC
>Ga0194126_10008642_pt1 | contig 13807 bp, 7 predicted proteins | sample TA2KigC150mmetaG_FD_148641 | JGI IMG/M metagenome (GOLD analysis project Ga0194126, IMG submission 148641) | Freshwater microbial communities from Lake Tanganyika, Tanzania - TA2015035 Kigoma Deep Cast 150m | ecosystem: Environmental > Aquatic > Freshwater > Lake | place: Tanzania: Lake... | reverse complement strand
TTTAACAAATTGTTTAAATAGAATCAGAGATTGTTGATATTCCTTAGCATGATAAGATGCTTTTGCTGCCATTAGTATATAAGCCTGCGGTGATTCTTCATCTTTCGAAAGCCGAAGATAAATCTCGGTTGCTTCTTTGAATCGTTTCAACCTGTACAGAGTTAAAGCTTTATAGCTCAAAATCTCTTGATGATCTAATTCTGATAACGGATAACTTAGAACTTGTTCATAAATTCCCAATGCTTTTGCATACTGTTTTAGATTAAAAAAGATATTCCCTTTAAGCATAAGGACCTGAGGTGCATTTTCACTGCTTAACACAAGTTTTTGCAAATATACATTTGCTTGTTCGTAATTCTCTAAATAATAGAGAGATTGAGCTATTCTGATGCAAATAGTATCAGAATTGATAACCTTGTTTGTTAGGCTCAAATACAACTCAATAGCTTTATTATAATCTGCTCTGAAGAACTCAACTTCAGCTAGAAGAAACATACTTTTTTCAATAATAATATCGTCTGTCGCATTAGAGATTAATGAACGTAGAATAAGTGCTGAGCTATCAAGGTTCTTTTCTTCAAATTCTATTAGAGCGATATTATATAGAGCATGATTCCTATGTTTTCCCTTCGGAAATTGATTTAAATAGATATTATATGCCTGTTTAGCGCTGTCTAAAATCCTCGCATTATACCATATATCTCCCAACATAATTTGAATATTATGTGCAAAAAAAGGGTTGTTTGTGATTTGTTTCAGTTTAAGTAACCAATGTGCAGCATCCTGATATTGTTTATTTTTGAAAAGCAAAGTAGCATATACATACAAAACATATTGATTTTGGATATCATTATCTTCGGTAACAAACGATTTTATACTCGATAAAGCATCATTGGGAGATTGTCTAAAAAGAATTTTAACTCTTTCAAGCCAACTATTGATTACAATATCTTCGTATGAATTTGGAAGCATGTCGGTATCTAAAAAATTGCCTGTAGATAGATTCCTAAAAATGGAATCAGCTTCAGCTTCTTTACCGTATTTTACTAGAATTAAACCTTTTAAGTACTGTCTGTATGGGGTATATAACTTATTTTTATCCAATATTTCCGATGATTTTGTCAAATCATTAAGTAAATAATGAGTCTTTGCGAACCGCATTTGAATTGATTCCACACCTATAAGATTATTTTCCTTAATAATTCTTTCCAATTCTAATACTAAATCAAACTCTTCGTTTTCATTTAAGAAATCAAGCCATGTATTAATAGTTAAGTAATAATCACTTACATTCTTCTTTTCAATCAGAATACTTTGAATTAATCCTTTGGCTTTATCCAAATCATTGTTAGCAATATACGCTTTTAGAAGCGCTTGCACTACGTCCGGATTTGAAGCATTATATAACAATGCTCTTTCATAAAATACTACTGCACCTTTGGGATTAAACAAGAGCATTTGAATATCGCCTTTAAGTTTCTCAATCTGATGTTTATTCTCGATATCATTAGTAACTTGATTTGCTTGATTTAGATACGATAAAGCTTTGACATAGTCCTTGAATCTGATTCTTAGAACCGATTTATTTATTAAAATTTCCGATAACATAGAAGTATCAGTCTTTTTATTCAGCAGATAATTATACAAGCTGTCAGCAATATCATAACGCTCATAAACAAGTTCTATCTTTGCTTTAATTAAAGTTATAAGATCTTTTCTAGGGGAATTGAAATGCTCTGATTCATATATCCTGATTTGTTTTTCAGCAAGACCATATTGTTTGTTTTCAAACAGCTTAAGAATAAAGTAAATGTCTTTATCTTCTTTCATATTCGATTCGATACCGTAAGACTTTATTATAATTACAAAGATCAGCGCAAAAGTACAAAGAAACGTAAAAAGTATTCTACAATTCATAATGATACTATCTCTTTTTATGATGATTTGAAAGGAATACTAATGAATACAATAGTTCCCTCATTTTCTTTACTTTCTATCCAAATCTGTCCATTATGTAATTCAGCGATTTTTTTTGAAATTGCTAATCCTAACCCTAGACCGCTGGATTTATACTCAATCGAACCTGATTTGTGAGCATATATTTCATTTAACTCGTAGAATTTGTTCGTAATGAATTTAACCTGATATTCTGGAATCCCAATTCCATTATCCTGTATGTAAATCACTAAAGAATTTCTATTATTGACTTTTTCTTTGGGAAACATGGAGTGCCTTGCCCCAATAATGATAGTGCCAAAATCCCGAGTAAAACGAATTGCATTCAAAACGACATTATAAATCATTCTATGTAAAGCTTCCCAATTAGCATAAATACTTGGCAAGTCCTTACTAATTTCAACTTTGATATTCATTTTTCTATTTTTTGAGACTATCTCAACTTCATGGAATATTATATTAATTATCTCCTCAACACATAACTCTGACTTGGGTAATTTCGTAATCAGATTGTATTTATTCATTGTTAATATATCACTTATAGTTAAAGACATTTTTTTTAACTGCGTATCAAGTTTTTTAATAGTCTCTTGTTTATCATCTTCATCTTCAAATATATTTCTTTTCAACTTCGAAACATAACCCTGCAAGGTTGTTAATGGAGTGTTTAGCTCATGGGATACAATAGAAATGAATTCATCCTTTATTGAGTCAAGAGACTGCATTTCTATACTCTTTTTCATCAATGCTTCATATTGAAGAGTGTTTTTTACTGCAACGCTAATCTGATCTATTAATAATGTAGTTATCTCAGGGTTTAACATCATTTGCGAAGTGTTATCAAGATAATTATCTAAATATATGAAACCGTAAATTGACTCATTTACAATTACTGGAGCACAAAAAATAGAGTGAATCTTATAATCTTGAACGCTAATAGAATTTTTAAATCTATTATCTTCCAATGCATTATATGTGAGTATAGGCGATTTAGTTAATTGGCATTCACTTAGAGCAGTTTTACTTATAACAGATATATGTGATAGTGGAGTTTTATTTATGTCCATTGAAACTTGGTATATATAATTTCCGATATCATCCTTCTTAATAAAAAAGCCTCTAGAACTACCTGTGAAATCGATACAAGAACTAATTATCTCTTGCTCCAGAGTTTTAATATCTACTATCCTTAAAAGGAAATGAGTTATGTTCATTAGTTTATTCATCATTTTAATTTTATAAGAAATTTCAGAATAGTCTTGTATTCGCATAATCAACATAGAGATATGTTGTTTTATTACTTTAATCATTGCTATTTCAAGTTTTGTAAAGTTTAACTCTCCTTGGTCCGAAATAATCATGAAGCCAATTTTATGTGATTTTATTTGGAGTGGCACTAACATATGATGAACATTATCAAACTCTTCCACAATTACTTTGTCAGATTTATAAGCATTTTCAACACATAGATATACTTCCGGTGTCATAAGATATCTTGACTCAGTATCGCTTCCAAGAAACAGTGAATATGACTTTTGTTTATCTGAGTATATCAATATTTGATACTGTATTGGGGAAATTATCTCATTTATCCCCTTATCAATGAAGAATTTTATCCTATCTGCATTATCTACACTAAGTAAGTTGTATTGAAGATCATTCCATTTTGATTTTAGGCTGCCATATCGAGAAGGAATATCTGATATTGAGACTTCTTTTTGGCTTGTAGAATAATATAGGTTGTGTTTTAGAAATGTATCTTTATATTCAGAACTTAGATTATTAGTAATGATATTTAAATTAGCTTTATGTTGGTTAAACCACTTATTTGCTTCCACATCAGCATTGACACATAAAAGTAGTTTTAAGATAAGAAGTGATATTTTATTTCTCAAAATATAGTACTCAAATTCTATAGTTTCTTTGTAAACCCTCATCAAATCTCTAATGATTTTCCTTAATGGTATGTTAGTATCAAAAGAATCTAACAAGCAACAAAGATACTTGATTTTTAATCGCCAATAGTTATAGTTATAAAGCTCTATTAATTCTTTAGCCTTAACAATGACTTCCTTGGCTTTATCATATTCTTTGATTCCAGTATAACACTCTATTTCTGAAATATAAAAAACTGTTATCGCATAGTGATTTTTTACTTCTGATGCGTAATTCACTGCTGCTTTCAAATACTCTATTGATTGTTCGTAATCATTGTTAAGTATAGAGATAAGGCTTTGCGTATTATAGTAGAATTCACTTTCATGAATTTCTTGATAATTAATATGTGTGTTTTTACTAAGTAATTTCTGAAGCTTCTTCACTAATCCAAGTTCATACAAGAAATATATATATGTTTTTACCAGTGGATTGATTTCTAAAATAACTCCTTCTAACAGCTTGGGTGCTTGTTCAGATATAAAACTATAATAATAATCGAAATTCTTAATTTTACTTTTTGCTAAAGCAATGTTTACAATTACTGAATTCGTAAACTCAATATTCTTGAGCAAAGATATGGTTTCCATAACTTCATAAAGCTTTTTTTCAGCCTGTATGAAATCTCCTTGCTTAATCAAAGCTTCACCAATGCTTAACAGCGCTTTAGCCTGATAAATTTCGAATCCTTCATGATAAGCAATTTCATAACTCTTCCGTGCAAATGAAATTCCCGATACTGAAAATCCTTGCTTAAGGTGTAAATCAGCAATGTTATTGTAAACTAAGCATAAGTTTCGTTTTACATTATATCTTTTCCAGATTGACAATGCAGTATTTAGATGCTCATCTGCTTCTTCAATGTTTTTATTAATGCTATAACATACGCCAAGTGTATTATGTAAAGAGCTCAGTTTTAGCATTATACTAGAATCTTGGTGAACTTTAACACTACTAAAAAACTCTTCTAATATTCCTATGGCTTTAAGAATTTCTCCTTTTTGTTTATAGTACTCACTTAATCTTTCAATATATTGCAATTTATATGAGTATAGTAAGGGCAATTTGGACAAAGAATCTAAATATTGTGGTACTTTAACAATATCTAAGCTATTATATATCTGTGTGTATTTAAGCCATATTTGTATTTGCTGTATACCGGTTACAATAAAATTCGATGCTTTGTTAATGTGTTTTATTGCTTCTTTAAAATCTTCGTTTACTAAATCAATCGTACCTAAAATTAAGTATTTCGTAAAATCACTGGATATGGATTTCAATCCTTGCACTATAACATCAGATTTATTCTGATACCCAAGTAATTCAACTTTTTCTTGATAAACTGATAAATCATTAATCAGTATACTCCTATAATGTTTTAACTTAGGATTGAAATCGAGTATTAGTACTTTAATAATAGTCTGAAATGCAGAATCTTGGTCAAACTGCTCATTGTATAATTCAAATAGTTTATATGAAAAATCTCTTTGTGATTTAATATCATTTGCCATAATAGCGTTCTGAATTAACCCTTGGCAGACATCGATATCATATACGGATTTATCTATATAATAAATCAGAACTGATTTAGAAACTTCCATTCTTAGCTGAATATCTGTTTCATTAAACAACTTTTTTTTGACTTCAACAAAATTAAACCTATAATTTTGATTATGTTTAACCAATAAATCGTTATAAAGCAATTCATATATAAAATCATATAAAGCTTTTCCGTATAACTTAAGCACATACGATATTAAGTCCTTGTTCATTGGCGTTTCTATTATCGATAATGATTTTAATTGTTCATATTTGTTTTCATCAATATGACTTACTCTTGATAACATTGAATTAGTTATTCTAAGTGGGAGTTTATAATTCTCAAAATCAATATTAGCGGATAATTGCATATCTTTTGATATATATTTTTTCTGAACATGATCAATCAGGATCTCTTTAACATATAAGGGATTGCCTGCTGATAAATCCCAAACTACTTTAGCATATTCTTGATGAACTGATGTTTCTAACACCTTATTTATATATTGGGTAGCTTCATTTAGTGTTAGAGATTTTATTTGGATAATTACCGGGTGTATTATGTGAGTTATTTTTTGATATTCGTTGAAACCCAATACGATTAATACTCTATGGGTTGTAATAAAAGGTGATATATAATTTATGAAATCAACTGTATGTTTATGTACGAACTGAGCTCTTCTAATTATAAATATTATTGGTTTAACTTTAGATAAATTTAGAAGGATTGATTTAACTGATTCAAAATCTGCTCTTAGCTCTTCTTGATTCTGTGAGAGTCTCTTTGCTTCAGATACCGATTCATATAAGTATTTTTTAAATTTTTGAGATATATTTAAGAGGCTGTCATATTTTTTTATCTCTTCTTCAGTTAACGACAGCATAAATTCTTTTATCAAAGCGAAGAATGGTTCGTGGTCTTGTTTTGTGCATGTGTAATCAAACAAAAAGTATTTATTATTCAAGAGATGATATCTTAACAATGATAAAATACTATCTTTTCCCTGTCCATCACTACCAATTAGAGTAATAATCTTACCGTTATTGTTTTCAACATTTCCGATATACTCAAGTATTTGATGGCAATAACTTTCCCGGGAAATGTAACTGTTAAATTTCAGCTTATTTACCAATGACCATTCAATCGAAAATGGGTATTGTTTTGATTGTATTCTATTGATATAGTTTATTATGTCTTCGCCTGATTCAAATCTGTTTCTAGAATCTCTTTCTAAAAGCCTAATAATAAACTTTTCGAGGGGTTTTGGAATATTGTTATTCAATTCTGAAGGAAACTTGGGTATAAAATATTGTTGATATCCTGTTATTAGAGAGTTGATCTGTTCTATTGAAAAAGGAAAATTTCCAGTCGTTACTTTGTATAATAATACTCCTAAAGAATAATAATCACTTTGCTTGGTTGGTTGTTTGTTTTGATATATCTCCGGTGCTATATAAGGTAATGAGCCCGTAATACTTTGTTGATCCTTTTTGGGGTCTATTTTAGCAAAGCCATAATCAATTACTTTTACTTCTGCGCAATGTTTGGATATTTTGTATAATATATTCTCCGGTTTTAAGTCCTTATGTATAATATCCTGAGTATGAAGTGCTTCTAATGCGTAAACAATTTGGGTGATTATATCATAAAGTAATTCAATTTGTCGTTTCTGAAACTTGAATTGTTTTAGAGAAATTCCATCAAAATAATCGTAAACAATGTAGATATGATCTCCAACGTGACCAAAGTCAATAACATGTATGAGGTTTGGATGCTCAATTTTTGAAACATGGTGCATTTCTTCTGCTGTAAATTTGTCATATAAATCGGCTGAAGATAAATACTGGAATAATTTTAGTACTAATGTTGTGCCAGTTCTCTTATCGACTACTTTATATACATTGCTCCAAGCTCCGGAACCCAGATTTTCTATTACCTCATATCTATGATCTATTATCATAATTCAACCTTATCGATTAATAGCATATTCATCCTTATATTTTGGATAAATTGATTATGTCAAGTCAAAACGAATAAAAAAAGGTAACAGATTGCTCTATTACCTAACCGAGTATATTGAATACTTGTTAAATCAGTTTTTTGAAATTGCCTCTAAATCGTATTCTGATAAGAAAAATATTCTTTCATTTTCATATGTGAGCCATTTTTCATACAGCTTGACATATCTGTCATAAAAAGCCAATACAATATTTGACTGTGAGCCGTTTAATATACTACCGATACTCATGGCAAACTCAATTGTTTTATCAGACTTTATCATATTTACCACTTCAATATCTCCTTTGATTTTTGCCAGCGATTTCATCTTTTCTTTTGCTTTTTCCAATCCTCCGACATCATCAATCAAACCGTTTTGTTTAGCTTGCACTCCCGTCCAGATTCTTCCTTGTGCTATTTTATCAATCTCATCAAACTCCTTACCACGCCCCTTTGCAACTTTACTGACAAAGTCTGAATATGAACTGGCTATTAGTTTATGCATAATATTCTTTTCATCTTCTGTCCATTTTCTGGTCATGTTGCCAAAGTCTGAATGCTTACCTTTTTTGACAGTTGACCAGTTTATATACAGTTTATCGAACAATTCTTCAGCATTAAGAGTAAGACCTATCACGCCTATTGAGCCCGTAATTGTCGATGGGTTTGCGATTATATAATCGGAATTACAGGCAATATAGTACCCACCGGAACCTGCAACCCCGCTCATACTTGTAATTATTGGTATTTTTCTTTCTTTTTTAACGTTTTCTATTTCATTGTAGATAATATCAGATGCTTGAGCTGAACCTCCCCCACTATCTATTCGTAAAATAATACCTTTTATCTCCTTGTCTTTAGAAGCTTTTTTTATCATGTCCACTGTTGTGGCATGAGTAATCTTCTTACCCGCTTGACCCTTGCCCATAACGATATTGCCCTGAGCGTAGATTATCGCTATTTTAGTCTTTTTTGGATGAATCCAAGTATATTTCTGGTAATCATCAAGTGACTTTTTAGTTTTTGTGATTTTGAATTCCTTTTTCAATGTTTCAGTTAACTTTGACTGATAAACCAGACCGTCTATCAATCCGGCATCCAAGGCATCCTGAGCATCATAATACGGACCTTCATCAATTGTTTCAGTAACGCTCTTTTTCAGTTTATCCTCTCTGCCCGACTGAATTAGTTCACACATTTGATTATATATGCTTGATAAAATCAGCTCATACTCTGCTTTTTCTTCAGTTGTCATTTCTGATTCGCTTAGCATATTACCGGCTGATTTGTAAGCATGACTTCTAAAGTTCATAACCTCAATACCGAGTTTACCGAGAGTATCTTTAAAATATGGAGAATTAATAGCTATACCTTTCAGGTCAATTGACCCTTGTGGATTGAGATATATTTTGTCTGCTACTGAAGACGCAAAAACATAATCTCCATTGCTCATATTGTCATAATAGAATACTATTTTCTTGTCTGAGGTTTTGAATTGAGCCAGTTCAGTGATTAGTTCTTGTCTTAATGCCATGGACGCTGTAAAGTTATTGTTTACAAGCAATAGCCCTGAAATAGCAGGATCTTCTTTTGCCTTTCGGATATTGTTTATGATACTTTCTACATCTGTTTGTTTATTATCGAAGATTTTGATTGGACCGAAACTGTATTGTGGTGCTTTATAAGTGACAATTTCTTTGTTTATAGGTAGAGAATACCAATTGGGTCTATTTATTCCCAACACAGGATAGAAGCTTTTATCAGAGAGGAATACATAACCCAAACCGGACTTGCTTTCTGTATTTACCACTTGACCTATTTGTGTTTTACGTCTGCTCAGACTAAAGGAGAGCATGGTTTGTTCTTTTTCCAAATCATGATTTACTTTGAGTTTTACTCCATCGAATATCTCTGTCCCGACTCCGATAGTAGGTTTAAACACTGTATATTCCCTCTCTTCATTTTTGCTGTAATCGATATCGGCAGATAATTCAAGTCTGTGTTCTTTGATTAAACTGAGATAAGAAAAAGGTCTTACTCCCAGACCAAATTTATATGAGGGAGCTTCCTGATAATTGTTTGTCCAGGTAAAGCCCAGAGAAGTAGATTTCAAAGGTCTGTACATTAAACCGGAATGTATATTTCCATCTTTTATTTTGTTATTTACCCAGCTAAATGAACTACCCGCATATAGATTCGGTATCAGGTAAGGACCTGTTAACTCCGAACCGGATGATATTGTATGGATGTTAGTTCTTTTATCTGTTTTGTTGTATATATAAGACAGACCTTCTAAATTGGCTATAAACCAGTAATTATCATTAAAATCATATTCTTTCATCGATTGTATCCAACCCAACCCTTTACAATTGCCAAAACCAATTGCAGCAGGATTGATAATGGGTGCAAATAAATCATCTGTAGTAGCAATGGACTGCTTAAAATCAGATACTATTGATATGTTGTTAGATTCTGCCTGAATTCCATTAACAAGCAAAATAAACGAAAAAATCAGTATTATTGAGTAATACCTTCTCATGTTTCCTCCATATTCTCTAACTTTATCTATATTTAAGCAATTTAAAAGCCAACTGACACTATTTTGATAAAGTATTATTGTCTTTTATGTTAGCTTCGTTTATAACCTATTTATATGTTCCGATTATATCAATTATATATATGTCCATATCATGTGTCTTGTAGTGTGTAGATTTTTAAAACCACTCTCCGGGATCAAGATTTAGTATTGCCTTTTGCCTTTTGACACTCAGAATCCTCTTGGGGTCATCTTGGGCAAACCCTCTGATGACCCTCTGATGACTCCCTGTGTCAAAAGGCGGAGAAATGCATGATCAACAATCACGTTAATCTTTAAAGAGGAATTAAAAGACAAAATGATACAACAGAACTAGGTTGTTTCAAGTCAATCAATTCACTTGACAAATAAATCCTCGTTTAAAATAAAGATGGAAAGAGGATTAATTAATGCCTAAAAGACCTAAACATGCAAGTAAACCGATAGAAACGGAAGACGAAGCAGAGATTTCTGCATCTCAAAGAAAGCATTACGAAAAGCTTGGTTACAAGCCATATTTATCCCATGGTGGCAAGATCAAATGGCTCAGTGCTGACCAGCATGTTTATGAGTTAATCAAGTATTCGGGAACTAAAAAAATCCAATTGTTCAATCGTCCTGCTTTCAAAAAACCAAAACTTATAAACTACTCAAAAGTATGGTTAAAGTTATTTGCTAGTAACTGGCTTCTTTTAATACTTTTTCTTATCATTGTTCTTATTCTGGTTAACTTTGAAAAAATCATGGACTATTTAACAGTGCTGATTTGAGGAAATTGTATATGCATATACTTATTACTAATGATGATGGAATTGAAGCAAAAGGTATAAATACACTTGTAGACTATTGTAAAAAAGCCGGATATGAAGTAACGGTTGTTGCTCCAGTACATGAAAGAAGTGCTTCATCACATTCTTTAACACTCAGAAGACCGGTAAGAGTATGCCAAATTGCTGACCAAATGTACTCTGTTGATGGAACCCCTGTTGATTGCATGGTAATCGCAATCCAAAAGCTTATAACAAAACCAATAGACTTGGTAATTTCAGGGATAAACGCCGGACAAAACATGGGAGAAGATATTCACTACTCAGGAACAGTTGCAGCAGCAATGGAAGCGGCTTTTTTTGGATACAAAGCAATCGCTGTTTCGATTAATTCATACAAAAATCAATTGTTTGACACTGCTGCTCACTGGATGATAAATCTTCTGAACAACGGTATTACAGATATATTGCAAGATAAATTCATACTTAACGTCAATATTCCCAATGTACCTGTAGAGCAGATAAAAGGTATCAGATTAACAAATACAGGACATCGTAAATATTACAACTTCATTAAACTTGTCGAAGAAGACAAGCTGAGTTTTTCTTATTTAATTGGCGGAGATTTACCCGTGTGGGAGAAACAGAAAGGCTCTGATGCTGAAGCGATTGATGAATGTTGTGTTTCATTAACTCCCTTGGGTTTTGAATTGACCAAAGGTGATGCTTTTCCTGTACTTTTGGAATGGCTTGAAGAAAGTTCATTTACAAAATGATTTTTTGTTTTAGTTAAGTATGAGATTTGAAGACCAGAGAGCCCGATTAGTCCAGGAACTTATCAATTACGGAATTAAAAACAAAAACGTTTTGAATTCTTTTAAAAAAACTCAAAGGGAGTGTTTCGTTCTACCTGAATACATTGAATACTCATACAGAAATCAGCCTTTGCCTATTGAATTATACCAAACAATATCACAACCTTTGATGATTGCAATAATGCTGGAACACCTAAATCTAAACAGCGATGATATCGTCCTCGAAATCGGTACCGGCAGCGGATATCAGACAGCTTTAATCGCAAATATAGTTAAAGAGGTTTGCACAATTGAACGATTGGAACTTCTTTCCCAAAAGGCAAGAAAAACATTACAGGAACAAGGTTTTACAAATATCTATTACAAAATCGGAGATGGCTCAAAGGGATGGCAAAAAGCATATCCTCCATATTCAAACTTTTCCAAGATTATTGTTAGCGCTGCAGCATCAGATATTCCGGACAGACTTGTTAATCAACTAAGTGATCCTGGAGTTTTTGTTATACCTGTCGGAGGACAATTTATGCAGAATCTTATTAAAGTAGAAAAAAAAGATGGGAAGATAATCCAATCTTCACACGGTGGCTGTACTTTTGTGCCTTTGATATCTGACAGCCAGTAATTTTAATTATAGGAGTATAATAATGTCGCAAATAAGTATAATTAAGTTGCTAAAAGCTCTGTTCAACAAGAAATCAAGATTGGACTATCTTCGTAATTTCAATATCTTGAAAGACTTTACAGATTACGAATTATATATGTTCTCCCAGATTCTCAATGAACGAAAATATAAGGCAGGCGAATTTATATACAAAGAGCAATATCCTTTAGCTGTGATATATCTCGTTTTGGAGGGAACTGTTGAAGTACAGGATAATTACCATAATAGTGGAAAACCTACCATAATCAAGAAGAACCAGTTCTTAGGCATAGTGGATATGTATAACCAACATAGAAGGCAAGGTGAAGCAAAAGCAATCAAGAATAGCGTTCTTTTGGCTGTTTCATACATTGATTTCCAACACTTTGTTAAGAACCATCCAAGTACCGGAGTAAAATTGATGAACCGTGTATGTGAAGCATTGAGTCACTTTATCTACAAACAACATAACTCAGAAACAGAGTAACTAATGAAACTCACACGCTTGTTAATATATTTCTTAATACTCGCTGCAATCATAGGTGGTTTATACTTCTACAGTTGGGTTTTACTTTATATTGTTAGTTCTGTTGTTTTTACTTACATTTTTAATCCGTGGATATCCTTACTTGAAAGGAATCATATTCCCAGATTGTTGGGAATAGTAATTGTTTACTTAACGATAGGGCTTGTACTAGCTCTATGTATTTCAACGGTAATTCCGGTAATAGTGTATCAGGCACATAATTTTACGACATTTATAAGAGGAGCATCCGAACAAGGCGATATCCACCTTTTGAAGATACAATTTTTTCAAAATATATTGTCCCGTATAGACATTATTGAAGCAAAATTCCCAATACTTAAGTTGCACGATCAGTTTATCAAGCTGATAAATAATCTGAATTCAACTTTGATCAACATTCCTGGAATTCTTGTAAAGAATTACAATAAAATCTTAGGAGCTATCTCTCTTATTGCAATGATACCTTTAATCGGATTTTTCCTGCTGAAAGATAGTATCAGATTACGTAAGGATTTTCTTAAACTCGTGCCAAATCGATATTTTGAGATAGTTATTATTCTCATGCATAAAGTGGATGAAATTGTTGGTAAATATCTAAGAGCGATGTTTTATGAGGTAATTATTGTCGGAAGTCTTGTTGCAATAGTATTAACCATTTTGGGAGTAGATTATGCTTTTCTGATAGGGTTTTTAGCAGGATTGGCAAACATTATCCCATATTTCGGCCCCATTTTGGGAGTGCTATTTGCAGTTATTTCCATCTTGATATCAGGAAGTCCTTTAATTATGATTGTTTATGTCATAATAGCCATGTATCTGATACAGGTTTTTGATAATAATGTTGTTTATCCGATAGTAATTGGCACTTCCATAAATATGCATCCATTGATTGTCCTGCTTACAGTGTTAGCTGGAGGTTGGTCGGCCGGGATTTTGGGAATGCTAGTTTCAGTTCCGATTGTATATCTTGTGTATAATGTCCTAAAAGTTTTATATGTCAATTTAAAAGAATATAAATTGTTATAAATTAAAGAGGTTGATAAATGGGTATATTG
>Ga0194126_10008636_pt1 | contig 13813 bp, 10 predicted proteins | sample TA2KigC150mmetaG_FD_148641 | JGI IMG/M metagenome (GOLD analysis project Ga0194126, IMG submission 148641) | Freshwater microbial communities from Lake Tanganyika, Tanzania - TA2015035 Kigoma Deep Cast 150m | ecosystem: Environmental > Aquatic > Freshwater > Lake | place: Tanzania: Lake... | reverse complement strand
CCGGACAAAGAAGAGGATGAGGAGGAGTCGGTTCTGGAGGGTTTCGGCAGGGCAACGGATCCTGTCCGGATGTATCTCCGTGAGATGGGATCGGTCTCTCTTCTCACCCGTGAGGGCGAGGTCGAGATTGCGAAGCGGATCGAGAACGGCAAAGGGGAAGTGTTAAGCGTCGTGTTGACCTGCCCCATGGCCGTCAAAGAGATCCTCAATCTGGGCAACGCCATCAAAGCCGGAAAGATCGAGATCCGGGCAGTGACCAATGAGATTGACGAAGAGGAGACGAACGCCGAAGAGGAGCAGTTTCAGAAAAAAAGAATTTTGGACCTGATCGAACGCATCCGGCGCAATGAGGAGGCGATCCGGCGGACGTTGAAGAAGAGGGTTTCAAAGAAGAAGATTCAGGCTCAGGCGAAGAAAAAACAGGAGGAGATTATCAAATTTCTCAAAGAGATCAATTTGAGAGACGCCCAGATCCACCGGATTGTTCAGAAAATGAAACAGCTGCTCCTCCGGATGGAGAAGGCGGAGAATGAGATCAAAAAAGCCGAAAACAACACAGGGGTCTCTGTCCGGGAAGCGCGAGACCTTTTAAGGAAGATCAGGGCGAGAAAGTCCAAAGCGAAAATTTTCCTCAGGGATCAAGGGTTCAACAAGGCCGATCTGCAGGGGATCGACCGGTTGGCAAAGCACAGCCAGATGAAGATCAGCCGGGTGGAAACGGAGAGCGGTTTAACCGTCCAGAAATTGAAATCCGCCGTGAGGGCGATTGTGGTCGGAGAGACAAAGGCCAGGGAGGCCAAGGGCGAGCTGGTGAAGGCGAATCTGAGGCTGGTCGTTTCCATCGCAAAGAAATATACGAATCGAGGACTTCAGTTTCTCGACCTGATCCAGGAGGGGAATATCGGTTTGATGAAGGCGGTGGACAAGTTCGAATACCAGCGGGGGTATAAGTTCAGCACCTATGCGACATGGTGGATTCGCCAGGCCATCACCCGTGCCATTGCGGATCAGGCCCGGACGATCCGCATCCCCGTTCATATGATTGAGACGATCAATAAACTAATCCGGACCTCGAGGGTTCTTGTTCAGGAGATCGGGCGGGAGCCCACGCCGGAAGAGATTGCCGCCAAAATGGAGATGTCCCTGGATAAAGTAAGGAAGGTGCTAAAAGTTGCCAAGGAGCCCATCTCCCTGGAGACCCCCATCGGAGAGGAAGAGGACAGCCATCTGGGAGATTTCATCGAGGACAAGGCCATTGCCTCTCCCATGGAGGCAGTGATCAATACCAACCTGGCGGAGCAGACCCGGAAGATTCTTGCAACCCTTACAGCCCGAGAAGAGAAGGTCCTGAGGATGAGATTCGGCATCGGAGAGAAGTACGACCGCACGCTCGAGGAGGTGGGGCAGGATTTCGAGGTGACACGGGAAAGAATCAGACAGATTGAGGCCAAAGCATTGGGGAAACTCCGGCATCCCAGCCGGGCGAAGAAATTGAAGAGTTTTCTTGAGGCGTAAGATCGAATGCGGATTGCGGAATGCGGATTGCGGATTTAAATCCGAGATCCGAATTCCGAAATCCGAAATAGGGAAGGGGTTGACACCCCGAGAGGATGGAATATAATGATCGTAGGGCCCATAGCTCAGTTGGTAGAGCCACCGGCTCATAACCGGAAGGTCCCTGGTTCGAACCCAGGTGGGCCCATTGGAAAGAGAGAGGGTGATCTCCATCAGCTTCCTGGAGATAAAATCAGGCACAAGGGACAGAGAAAGAGTGCACACTCCGGTGCGCTCTTTTTGTTTGCGTAAAGGGAAGAGTAACCCCCCTTTCTCCCCCCTTAAAATAAGGGGGGAGAAAGGGGGGTTATGAAAAGGGGAATGAGATAACTTTTTTCAAAGAGCTTAAGTATTACAAAACTATTGACAGGAGGGAGGGCCGCCCTTGAGGGAACATCTAGAACTTCTTTGGGAACTCCAGAAGATTGATCTCGACCTGAAGGCGATCGAGGAAGAACGGGACCGTTATCCCAAAGAGATGAAGAAGTTGGATGAGAAACAGAAACTTGAAAAAGAGAGGATTCATAAGGAGAGGGAAAAACTCGAATCGCTGGAGAAGGAGCGGAGACAGAAAGAGAAAAACCTCATCGGAGAGCAGGACAAAATCAAGCGGTCAGAGGGAAGAATGTCAGAGGTGAAGACCAACAAGGAATATCAGGCCATTCTCACTGAGATCGAAACCTTCAAAGAGGCCGTGGGCCGGGTGGAAGAAGAGATCCTGCTCGTCATGGACGAAATCGAAGAGATCAAGAAACAGCTCTCCAAACGGGAGAAAGAGATCGCCATCACGCTGGAGAAGGTCGAAGCGGAGAAGAGGGGGATCCAGGAGAAGATGAGCCAGGGCGAGGTCCTCTGGAAGGAGAAATTAGAGCGGAAAGAGACCCTGTCGAAACAGGTCGAATCGAAGCTCTTCAATCTTTATAATATGCTGAGGGAGAAACGACAGGGAATCGGAATGGTGAGCGCTAGGAATGAGACCTGTCAGGGCTGTTTTGTGAATGTTCCTCCCCAGATGTTCATCGAAGTTCAGAAGAACAATTCCCTCATCCGGTGTCCCAATTGTAATCGGATCCTCTACTGGGACGGAAACGGAGAAAAGAAATGAGGGAGAAAGAAGGGGTGTCTTCGACCCAGAAAGGTCTTGAACTTCTCATCTTTATCGATGGCGCCTCGAGGGGAAATCCGGGAAGGGCAGGCGCCGGCGTTTGTATCACCGATCGAGAGGGAAAAAGGATCTCGGAAAAAGGATGGTTTCTCGGGCATAAGACCAATAACGAAGCAGAATATGGAGCCCTTCTCTTAGGAATCCGGGAAGCCAGGAGACTTGGGGGAGGATCGATCCGGATCTATACGGACTCGGAATTAGTTGAAAGGCAGGTCAAGGGCGTCTATCGTGTGAAAGAGCCTCACCTGAGAGTCCTCCACAGGAAGGTGATGGAGGATATCAAGGAGTTTGACTCCTTTGAAATCGAATCCATCCCGAGGGAAGAGAATCGAGAGGCTGACCTTCTCGCCAATCTGGCCATTGAGAAGAGGATCGTCAGGGAAAAAGAAAGAGAGCTAAAAAAATAAAATAAGCTCTCTTGATTGCACACCTGCCTGCCCTGCCTACCGCAGGCAGGCGCAGGCAGGGATTCCCAAAAACGATTGCAGTGATTTTTTTAGGTTTTCCAGAAATCTTAGGAAAGGGGGGATTTGAAGGGGAAGAGATGGCCGCTCCTCGTCATCGCCCGTCAGGGGAGATGATCGGGGGGAGGAAAGTCCGAGCTCCGCAGGGCAGGGTGGTCCGTAACGCGGACGGTCCCATTTCCAAAGAAATGGGGCAAGGAAAGTGCCACAGAAAAGATACCGCCCTGTGGAATGGCGGCTACGCCTATTCCACAGGGTAAGGGTGAAAAGGCGAGGTAAGAGCTCACCAGCGCATTGAGTGATCAGAGCGGCTTGGTAAACCCCACCCGGAGCAAGACCCAATAGGTCCCGTTTCTCCCCGTATGAGGCTGTGTCGCAATTACTATTTTGTCACCCTGAATTTATTTCAGGGTCTCGCAATTGGTTGAATTAATTAGATCCTGAAACAAGTTCAGGATGACATTTTTATCAATTCCCTTATTGCGACACAGCCTCATATGGGGAGATAAGAAGAGCCCATTCAAATTTATTCCTTCAACGGAGTAAAGGCGGGACGGGTAAGGTCGCTTGAGGTCCTGAGCAATCAGGATCCCAGATAAATGGCCATCATTTCGGCCCCGCCGACAGGCGGGATCGAAATACAGAACTCGGCTTACGGTCCCCTTCAATTTCCCCCTCTTTTATATAGGTAAGAGCAATAAAATTCTAACGGTAAGGGTGACCCTGCCTACCGCAGGCAGGGAGGCCCGACCTGTACCATATTAGGTTCAGGGCCCGTATCGTTAAATTGAAAATGACGTTTGCCGTTGTCGAAGCTCGTATCGAGACTCGTGAATAGAATCTGGATGCGCGAGCTTCTAATTTCAAGTCTCTTGCTTCGATACGAGCGTCGTCACCTATAACCGTTTGACTATCAATCCAAACGCCTGCCTGCCGGTAGGCAGGGGCTTCGTAGCCGTAACCTTAACCCGCACCCCAGACATTATGAAAAAGGAACTTTCTCCAGACCAGAGAAGACGACGAAACGAGTTGATCATCATCGGCGTCATCTCCATCGTGATTGTGGCCCTCACCACCCTTGAGATGAAGATTCCCCGGGTGGCAGAGCAGATTCCGATCGCCAACAATATCATCGTCTTCAGTCTCATCAACATCAACATCATCCTGATCCTCCTTCTGATCTTTCTGGTGATTCGAAACCTGGTCAAACTGGTCTTTGAACGAAGGCGGGAAGTCCTCGGAGCAAAACTGAGGACCAAACTGGTGGTGGCCTTTATCACCCTCACCCTTGTCCCCACCTTTCTCCTCTTCTTCGTGGCAGTCGGATTTATCACCAACAGTGTTGAGCACTGGTTCAAGGCTCAGGTCGAACAGTCTCTGCAGGGGTCTCTGGAGGTGGCGCAGACCTATTACCGTGATTTCTCAAACAACACCGTCTCTTCAGCCAAGCAGATTGGCCTCCATCTCTCGAGGCAGGGTATTTTAAAGAAAGAGCCCGGGCTGGCATCCCTGAAGGAGGCTCTTGAGTCGAAGCGGCAGGAGTATCACTTGAGCGCCGTTGGATTATTCTTTAAGGAAGGGGAAGGCTTCGTCAGGGCGGAAGAACCCGGGCTAAAAGCCATTTCCCTCTCTCCGCCGAAAGACTTATTGGAGGTGGGATTTTCAGGCAAGGAGATATCGAGGACCCTGCCGGTCGGAGAGGGAGAAATGATCACAGGAGTTGCTCCGGTCTTCCATCCATCAAATCGAGGAGAAGTGGTCGGCGTGGTGGCGGCTTCTCACTTCATGCCGAAGAGCCTTTCGGGAAAGATGCGCGAGATCTCCCAGGCCTCTGTCGATTACAAGCAGTTGAAGGCTCTGAAAAAGCCGATCAAGTTCAGTTATATGATGGCCCTTCTGATGGTTACCCTGCTCATCGTCTTTTCGGCCATCTGGTTCGGCATTCGTATGGCCAGGGATATCACTGTTCCGATTAAGGAGCTGGCAGAGGCGACCCACCGGATCGCCGAAGGAGATCTCAACTTCCGCATCGAGATGAAGGCCGGCGATGAGATCGGGAGGCTCGTGCAGTCCTTTAACCAGATGACCGGGGACCTTCAGGTGAGCCGTGTCGAGTTGGAACAGCGGAAGAAATATATGGAGATTGTCCTGAAGAATGTGGCCGCGGGGGTCATCTCCATCGACGATCGGGGAGTGATCACCACGATCAACACGTCTGCCGAACAGATGTTGAAGATGAAGGGAGAGGCTGTTCTTGGGAGAAGGCTTTCAGAGGCGCTCGAAAAGGAATATGTGGAGAGAATCGAAGAGTTGTTAAACGAACTGAAATCGTCCCAGAGAGATTCAATTGAAAAACAGATGACCGTGCAGGTCGGAGGCAAATCGCTCTCCTTGCTGATTAATCTGGCGACCCTGAAGGATGAAGAGGGAAGGCCGCTCGGTTTTGTGGCGGTCTTCGATGATCTCACTCAACTGATGAAAGCCCAGAGGGTAGCGGCGTGGCGGGAAGTGGCCCGGAGGATTGCGCATGAGATCAAAAATCCATTAACCCCGATTCAGCTCTCTGCGCAGCGGTTGCGTAAACGATACCTGGAGAAGCTCGAACAGGATGGGACCGTCTTCGATGAATGCACGCGGACGATTGTGAAGCAGGTTGAAGAGTTGAAGGGGATGGTGAACGAATTCTCCAACTTTGCCCGAATGCCGGCTTCGAATCCCACCCCGAATCGTCTCAACGAAATCGTTCAGGAGACCCTTGTCCTCTTTAAGGAGGCCCACAAGGATGTCCGGTTCAATTTTATCCCAAACGACCTTCCCATCCTTAACCTCGACCGGGATCAGATGAAGCGGGTGATGATCAATCTCATCAAGAATAGCCTTGCCGCCATCGATAAGGAAGGAGAGATCAAAATCCGGACAAGTTATGACGAAAAACTCCAGATGGTTCGCCTCGAGATGAGCGACAACGGGTGCGGGATTTCCGAAGAAGAAAAGGGAAAGCTCTTCGAACCCTACTATTCCACAAAAAAGAGCGGAACAGGACTGGGATTGACCATCGTCAATGCCATCGTTGCCGACCACAACGGATATATCCGTGTCCGGGACAATCAGCCCAGGGGCACCACCTTCCTCATCGAACTCCCCACCCGCGTTTAAATCATCCCTTCTTTAGAGACTGTGTTGTAATAGGGGAAACTGAAGAAAATGTCATGCCGAACCATGTGCTGAATTTATTTCAGTATTGTTTCAGCATTTATTAAATTCAAGGAGTTACGAGACCCTGAACCAAGTTCAGAAGGGTGACAAATTTATAATTACAACACAGTCTCTTATGAAAAGAGGGAGAGAGGAGATTTAACAAGGCTTGACAAGTTGCAGGGAGTTTGGGATATATTAGGCATCTATCATTAGGGGGAAAAATTTTAACCATATCGAAAGGAGGAGTTTTTATGAAGAAGAAGATGAATCGGCGGACGTTTCTGAAGTATTCGGCAGCCGTTGGAGCCACCACGGCAATCGCCGGAGTGCCAACCCTATTGCGCGCCCAGGCCCCGGAGATCAAGATTGCCTCGGTCCAGCCGGTGACCGGCGTCATCTCGGATATCGGGATTTCCATGCGCCGGGGTAACCAGATGGCCGTGGATGACATCAATGCCAAAGGCGGCATCAAGTCAATGGGCGGAGCAAAACTGAGGCTCCTGTTAGGTGATTCCGAAGCCAAAGAGGATGTGGCCCGCTCAGAGGCTGAAAGGGTGATCAAGGAGGGGGCGGTCACTCTGGTCGGCCCGTTTCTCAGCGGAAATGCGATGACCATTGCCACGCTGTGTGAGCAGAGGGGGGTCCCCTTTGTGATGGATGTGGCAGCCGCAGACGACATCACGAAAAAAGGTTTTAAATACACCTTCAGGGTCTTTCCCACCACGACCAAGTTTGCGGACTCGATGCTCTTCTATATGGACAAGATCATGAAGGAGAAGAACATCAGCAAGATCAGGGGAGTGGTGACCAATACCGGAGACCTCTTCGGCCGCGTTCAGGGAGCCACGTTCATCAAAACCCTGAAGGATAAGAAGTTTCCCATCGAGGTCTTGGGCCATGTCGAATATCCTCTCGGCATTCAGGATTTATCCGCAGAGATTTCAAAGATCAAAGCGCTGAAGCCGGATGTCCTCTTTCCTGTGGCAAGACCCGGTGATGCCAAGTTGATGATTAGAGAGCTCTACAAGCAGAGAGTTGAACTTCAGGGGATCATCAGTCCGGGAAGCCCGGGATGGTATGAACCGGAATTCATCCGGGATATGAAAGCCCTTGCCGACTTTGTCATGGACAATGTGCCCTGGTATAATCCCGTCGGGAAGATGTATAAGGAAGTCAATGCGGCTTTCTCAAAAAAATTCCCCGGGAAATATATCGATACCAATTCCGGATACGCCTATTTAGGCGTGCTCGTGATTGCCGATGCTCTGGAAAGGGCAAAATCAACAAAGCCTGACAACATCGTTGCTGCATTAAAGAAGACTTATCTCAAACAGGATCTGATGGTCGGGCTGGCCGTGGCTTTCGACGAAAGAGGCGATAATATCAATGCCGACACCGCCATGATCCAGATCATCGGACAGTCGATCAAGGTCGTGCTTCCTGATAAAGCGGCTGAGGCAAAATATATCTATCCCATGCCAAAACAGATCTGGGACAGGGGGGTTTAAAGGGAGGAAATGGATCTCAACCTCATCCTGCAATTAACCACCAGTGGATTTCTTCTGGGAGGGGTCTATAGCCTGATCGCTTTAGGCCTCTCCCTCATTTTTGGCGTGATGAAGGTCATCAACTTCGCGCACGGGGCCATGCTCGTCTGGGGGATGTATATTGCCTACACCCTGATGAACTGGACAGGCATCGATCCTTTCTTCTCTTTTGCGGTGAGCGCGGCGGGTCTCTTTGCTCTTGGGTATATTGTCCAGCGAACCGTGGTCAACCGCATCATGACCTTTCATGAGTCGATGCAGGTCATCGCCATGGTCGGGGTGATGATGGTTCTCGAAAATATGGCCCAGCTCATCTGGGGGCCTGATCCTCACAGTCCCCATACGAAATATTCGCTGAGCACGATATGGCTGGGCAGCATCATGATCGACACCCCAAGACTGCTTGCATTTTTGCTAGCCTTCCTGATTGCAGCCGCGGTCTTTGTCTTTTTGAAATATACGGATATCGGAAAGTCGATCCGGGCCTCTGCGGACAACCGCACCGGAGCCCTGATCGTAGGAACCAATGTCAACAGGGTCTATGCGGTCTGTTTTGGCGTAGGGGCGGCCTGTGTCGGTGCGGCAGGCTCTTTACTTGTTCCGCTCATGCCTATTTCACCCCATACCGGCTTTCCTTTCAAATTAACCTCCTTTGCGATTGTTATCCTCGGGGGGATGGGAAGCCTGCCCGGAGCCATGGTCGGAGGTCTCATGATAGGGGTCGCAGAATCATTGGGCACGGTCTTTATTCCGAGTTCGCTCAAGCAGGTGATCAGCTTCGGCATTATGGTGTTGATCCTTCTCCTGCGCCCTAAGGGTCTCTTCGGAGGTAAGGGTTAGTGAAGATCATTTATTCCTTCCTATCTATCCTATTACTCATCCTTCTCCTTCTTCCCAATTTTGTGAGCGATTACATCCTCGGGATATTCGTCCTGATCTTCTTCTATGCCTATATGGGGCAATCCTGGAATGTCCTGACCGGATATGCCGGCCCCATTTCGCTCGGGCACTCCCTCTATCTGGGTATTGGCGCCTATATCTCCACCAAATTAGCGATGGACCTCGGGCTAACGCCATGGATCGGCATGTGGATCGGAGGCCTTGGAGCCGCCCTCGTTGGATTGGCCATAGGGTTTTTGGGGTTCCGGTTTGGGTTAAAAGGGGTCTATTTCGTTCTCCTGACGATCGCTTTCGGGGAAATCGGAAGGCTCACGGTCTTGCACCTCAAACCCCTGGGTCACATGATGGGACTCTTCGTCGATTTCAAACCGGGATTGGCAAACTTCCATTTCCGGGGAAATCTTCCTTACTACTATATTGCCCTGGGCTTTGTGGTCTTTTCTCTGATCGTTGTGAGGGCTCTGGAGGTTTCGAAATGGGGACGCTACTTTGTCGCCCTTCGTGAAGATGAGGATGCGGCTGAAAGTCTCGGGGTCAATGTCTTCAAGTATAAGATGATTGCTATCGGGATCAGTTCTTTTATGACCGCACTGGGCGGAACCTTTTATGCCAATTACATCTTTTATCTTCACCCCACCAGCGTCATGTCCATGTGGGTCTCCATTGAAATTATCATGCGACCCATCATCGGAGGACTCGGGACGCCGTTTGGTCCTCTTATCGGCTCTTTTTTGCTCACGCCGCTTTCGGAGATTGCGCGATCGTACTTCACAAAGGCAGGGCTGGAGGGGATCCATATCGTGATCTATGGACTCCTTCTGATCGCCGCCGTTCTTTTCTTTCCGGGTGGCATTTTTGCATTTATTAAAAAGATCCTGAAACCCATACTGGGAGAATCAAAGAAAACTTAGGGGCTTCCATAAATGAAAGACAGGTTTGGAAGTCTTAGGGCGCACATATAATCTGGAGGTTTGAAGTTGCCTCTCTTAGAGCTGAAAGAAGTGAACAAGAACTTTGGCGGCCTGAAGGCTGTTTCCCAGGTCTCTTTTGAATTGAACGGGGGAGAGATCCTGGGAATCATCGGGCCAAACGGGGCTGGCAAGACCACCCTCTTTAATGTCATCACAGGTTTTTTAAAGCCGGATTCGGGAGAGGTCTGGTTCAATGGAGAGAAGACCGTCGGATTAAAACCCCATCAGGTTTGCAAGAAGGGGATGGTGCGAACCTTTCAATTGGTCAAGCCGTTTATTGAGCTTACAGTCCTTGAAAATGTGGTGGTGGCTGCCCTGAACCGGGCAAAAACGATCAAAGAGGCGCGGGAAAAGGCGCTCCGGACGATCGAGCTGGTAGGCCTGAAGGAGAAAACGAACACCCTATCTTCGGGCCTCACCCTTGGCCACCGGAAAAGGCTTGAGCTGGCGCGGACATTAGCCACCGAACCGAAACTCCTCCTTCTGGACGAGGTGATGGCAGGGTTGACGCCGACCGAAGTGGACGAATTGATCAGGCTGTTAAAAGAGGTCAATCATCGAGGGGTCACCATCCTCCTGATCGAACATGTGATGCGAGGGCTGATGGCTCTTTCAAGGCGGGTGGTCGTTTTAAATTATGGACAGAAGATAGCAGAAGGGGTTCCCGGAGAGGTTGTAAAGAATCGACAGGTGATCGAGGCTTATTTAGGAGAGGAGTTTGCCGGTGCTCAGGGTTAACGGGATCGATGTCTTTTACGGGGATCTTCAGTCATTGAGGGGAGTCTCCTTCGAGGTTCAATCCGGAGAGATCATCTCGATGGTGGGTTCCAATGGGGCGGGCAAGTCCACCACTCTGATGACCGTTTCCGGCATTTTAAAATTGAAGGGGGGAGAGATTTATTTCGAAAATCATCCGATTCACCTCTGTTCCTCTTCACAGATTGTTGAGATGGGGATTGTTCAGGTGCCGGAAGGGCGGCAGCTTTTTCCTTCTTTGACCGTCACAGAAAATTTAGAGATGGGGGCCCGATTCCCAAAGGCTAAAAAGGCGAGGAAGGAGACGATGGGATGGGTCTTTAAACTCTTTCCCCGTTTAGAAGAGAGAAAGCATCAGTTGGCGGGAACCCTAAGCGGCGGCGAACAGCAGATGCTTGCCATCGGCAGGGGATTGATGGCCTGTCCCACCCTTCTGATGCTTGATGAACCCTCTCTGGGTCTTTCACCCCTTTTGGTCAAGACCATCTTTGACATCATCAAAGAGATCAACGGACAGGGCACGACCATTCTTCTGGTGGAACAGAATGTTTTCCACTCCCTCAGCCTCTCCCACCGGGGATATGTTTTGGAGAACGGCTCCATCGCCATGAGCGGAACAGGCCAGGACCTCCTCAAGAATCAGCACATCCGCCAGAGCTACTTGGGACTTTAAATTATGAGTTAGGAGTTTTTTAAGAGGTTATCAGATGATCAGGTTATCAGGAAGTGGACATCAGGATATCGGGATATCAGGTCAAACCAAAAGACTTTTATTATTTATCTGAGATCCTGATACCCCGGTATCCTGCACCCTGATATCCTGGTAACCTGATACCCGTATTTTACCATTCACAATTCATTCCGGCTAGTTTCAAAGCGGTAAACAGTTACGAAAGAAGCAATGAAAGTTAAGGTTCCTCAACTTCTCTGGCACGGGAATACCGAGATGGAGTTGGATTTTCCAAACTCCTGGTCCGTCTTCTTCTGCCCGATGAAGGGCGGAGAAAAGAAGAGAATCGGACGGAAAGAGATGGAGAGGGCTTTTTCTCATCCCATCGGTTCTCCTCCCATTCATGAATTGGCCATAGGAAAGGAAGAGGTCGCCATTCTTTTTGACGATATGGCAAGGCCCACGCCGGTTTCCCAGATCGTCCCGTTTGTATTAAAAGAGCTTGGGCAAGCCGGGATCAAGGATAGCCAGATCCGTTTTATTGCAGCCCTGGGGGCCCACGGCGCACACACAGCGGTTGACTTCAAAAAGAAACTTGGTGGGGAGGTACTCGACCGTTTTCCGGTTTACAACCATCACCCCTTCGACTTCTGTACCTATCTTGGCAAAACGAGCCAGGGCACACCTATCTCGATCAATAGAGAGGTGATGGCCTGCGACCTGAAGATCGGAATCGGTTGTATCGTTCCCCATGCCTTCTCCGGGTTCGGCGGGGGAGGAAAGATCATCCTTCCGGGCGTGGCCCATATGGATTCAATCGCTTATAATCACGGACTGATCAAGACCCATCCGGACTGCGTCGGTCCGGGGAAGATCGATGGCAACATCCCCCGCCTCGATATCGAAGAGGCAACGAAAATGGCCGGACTCGATGTGAAGATTGATGCGATCCTCAACCTCCGGGGAGAGGTCACCGGCCTCTTTGTCGGAGACCCCATCCTTGAGCACCATGAAGGGATGAAGTTCGCAAAGGAGGTCTATGCGACCGCTCCGGCGAAGAATATGGATGTGGTGGTGGTCAATGCCTATTCCAAGCCGAACGAGAATGCCATCGCTCCCTTCATCGGAATTCCTTCGTTGAAAGAGGAGGGGGGAGACCTGGTGATCATCGCCAATGAACCGGCAGGCCAGGTCGTCCACTATCTCTTCGGTGAGTTCGGAAGATGCGGAGAGGGAGGACTCAAACTTCCTCAGCCCCTGCCCACGAAGGTGAAACGATTTATCGTCCTCTCACCCTTCAAGGATCATGTGGGAGCCTGTTTCTTCGGCAAAGTGGTTTCGATCCTCTGGGCAAAGACATGGGAGGAGGTTCTGGAGCTTTTGCGGGCAGAGTGGAAAGAAAATGCAAAGGTGGCTGTCTATCCGGACGGGACGGTGCAGTATTTCCCCCACCCAACCCCTCCCCATTGAGACTGTGTCGTAATTCCGTTCATGGTTCGAGAACCTCACCACGAACGGAATATGGTATGTTAAAAATCAATCACTTAGCCGTTCGTCCTGAGCGTGTCGAAGGGCGAATGGCTAATTACGACACAGTCTCTGAGGGGGAGGGTGAGGGAGGGGGTGAAGGGAGTAAGCAGTAGACAGAAGGCAGAAGGACGATAGCCGAGGGGCGAGAGACGAGGGACGAAGGAGAGAATATGGCAATCTTATTTAAAAATGGAAGGGTTATCATTGGAAATGGAGAAGTGATTGAGAGGGGAACGGTTGTTGTTGATGGACAGTTGGTGAAGTCCGTTGGACCTTCCAAGAAATATCCGCCTTCAAAAAAAGATACGGTATTCGATGTTTCAGGAAAGACCGTCCTTCCGGGCTTAATCGATGCCCATATCCATATCTGCGTGGATGGAAGTCCGGACCCGATCACTTCTCTTTTAAAGGATTCCGTCCCTCAGCTTACTTTAAAGGCTGCCGACCATGCTCGCAGGACATTAGAAGCCGGAGTGACAACCGTCAGGGATATGGGAGGAAAGGACTATATAGATCTTGCCATCCGGGATGGCATTGAGTCAGGGATTCTTCAAGGGCCAAGAATGCTCTGCAGCGGCAAACTGGTTTGCATGACAGGCGGCCATGGATGGCAGTTCGGTCGGGAAGCGAATGGGATGGACGAGGTGAGAGCGGCGGTAAGGGAGCAGCTCAAGGCTGGAGCGGACCTGATCAAATTGATGGCGACCGGAGGAATCATGACAAAAGGGGTGGAACCGGGTTCAACCCAGTTCACCCTCGAAGAACTGATCGCCGGTGTGGAAGAAGCCCGAAAGGCTGGAAGGCGAACAGCCACTCACGCTCAGGGAACTGAAGGGATCAAAAATGCTCTCTGGGCCGGGATTAATTCTATTGAACACGGATTCTTCTTAGATGATGAAGCCATCGGATTGCTTCTGGAGATGAAGGCATTCGTTGTTCCTACCTTATGCGCACCTTATCACATTATCAAGGCGGGAGTTCGAAGAGGAGTGCCTGCCTATGCTGTGGAAAAGTCCAGGAAGGTCATGAAGAGTCATTGGGAAAGTGTCAAAAAAGCC
>Ga0194126_10008618_pt1 | contig 13827 bp, 12 predicted proteins | sample TA2KigC150mmetaG_FD_148641 | JGI IMG/M metagenome (GOLD analysis project Ga0194126, IMG submission 148641) | Freshwater microbial communities from Lake Tanganyika, Tanzania - TA2015035 Kigoma Deep Cast 150m | ecosystem: Environmental > Aquatic > Freshwater > Lake | place: Tanzania: Lake... | reverse complement strand
TCGTCGTTGCCGCGTGCGCCAAGAAGATGATGCCGCCGAGTCCGGACCGGTTCGCCCCGCACCTTGAGGAGATTGTCACCCGCAATCGGAGCCAGGTCGAGCTTGTCTTTGACGAGCCGATTGACGGCCGGCGGGTGTTTGTTGACAGCTTCTATGTGTCCGACGCCAACGGCCTGGGCGTGCGGCTGCGCGGCGCTTCGCTGGGACGGCAGAGCGCAGGCGTGATGCTTTGGACTCCGGTTCAGTCGGTCCAGTTGTACCACGTGCAGGGCACGGTCTGGGACGTGGCGGGGAATGCGGCCCGGTTCAGGGCCCGGTTCCGCGGCTCGGACAAGCAGGACACCATCGCGCCGACCGCGAGCCGCATCACGCCGGTTCCGGCCACGGCCGGGCTGATCCGCGCCGCGACCGTGACGGTCAGGTTCAGCGAGCCGGTCGATACCGCGGTCGCCCCTGAGTTTGTCTTTGTGCCCGAGGAGTACGACACGCTCTTCAGCCGGACCTGGGAGCCGGACTGGCAGACAATCCGACTCGCCTTTGCCGACACGCTCCCTCCGGGCTCAGTCGTCTACGTCCAGCTCCTGCCCGGTGTCCGCGACCTCGAGGCAAACCGGTCACGCACCACCGCGTTCACCTACTTCACTCCGGACTCGGTTTTCACGGCCGAGCCGGTGACAGGCCGCGCCGAGTGGCACGCCGGTCCGCTCGGCACCGGCACGGTCTTCTTCTTTCCCGAAACCACTCCGCCGGCCCGGGCCGCCGGACTGGCTGCCATTCTGCCCGACGGCTCTTACGCCACCCGGCTCCGGCCCGGGACCTGGCACGCCGTGGCCGTGGCCGACACCGACTTCGACGGCCTTGTTGACCTGAGTGCAACGAGCACGAAGTTCGCCCCGCCTCGGGAGAGCCTTGACTTCCGACTCGCGCCGGAGACCGTGCCCGGACCAGTTCGTGATTTTCGCCGTCGCTAGTTCCGTTCTGCTGCTGCTCGGCGTGCTTGCCTACCGCCGGCAGCTCCTGCGCCCGGCCGGGGTCGGGTTCCTGCTGCTCAGGCTCGCGACGCTTGCGCTTTTCGGCGCAATCCTGGTCGGTTTCCGGGCTACCAGGACCTGGACTGCCCGCCCCCGACACGTCGCCGTGCTTCTCGACCGCTCGGCCAGCATGGCGGCAATCGGCGCCGACACCGTGCTTGACCGCACCGTTGCGGCGCTCAACCTCCCGGCCCATCTTCGACGTGACATCTGGAGCTTTGCCGACTCCTGCCGTCGAGCCGGTCCCGGACCGGACCGGACGCGCATCGCCGCCGCCCTGGAGCAGGTTGCCCGGACCCGGCCGGCGGCGGTTATCCTGGCAACTGACGGCCAGGACAACGGCGAAACCCCGGCAACTCAGGCCGCCCGGACCATCGGCGTGCCGGTCCACACAATCGGCTTCGGCGCGGCTCCGGCGCAGAATCTGGCTGTCACGCGGATTGCCCTTCCGGCGGTTATCCATGCCGGCGACAGTGCGGACGTGCTTGTCCGGGTAGTCGGCGCCGGGCTTGAGCCGGGCCCGGTCAGGGTCAGGCTGGGAAATGCGAGCCGGAGTGTCGAGATGGGCTCGGACCGGACCGAGCTCGAAGCGCAGTTCCGGCACGTGTTCCTGAGTCCCGGGCCGCAGCCTCTTACCGCTTCGGTCGAGAGCCTTGCTTCGGAAGCGACCTATGCCGACAACCAGCGCACCGAATTCGCCGATGTCCGGCCCGGCCGCTACAACGTGGTCTATCTGACCAATCGACCCGGCCCGTCAGCGCGGTTCATCATCGCCAGCCTCGGCCCGGACCAGCGGGTAGCAGCTACCCGTCACGCCGCTCTCATCGGCGGGCTTTCCGTGCCTGAATCCGAAATCAACCGGGCCGATGTCTTCATTGTGGACGGCGCGGTTGAGCGACCGGCCGAGACCGCGCTCTGGGAAGCAGTTGCCCGGCGCGTCAGGTCCGGCGCAGGCATCCTGATTCTGGCCGGGCCCGACTTCAAGCCCGGCCCGGTACTCGAACCGCTGCTGCCGTTTGAGCCGGGCCCGAGCCAGACCGGAGCTTTCACGCCCCGACCTGCGCCGGCCGGGAGACTTCTGCCCTGGTTCGCGCCGGGCGAGGGCGTTGACCTGAAAGCGGTTCCGCCCTTTGTCGGAGCGGTCAGCCGGAAACGACCCGACGACCCTGGTCGGCCTGAAGGCGCCACGGTGTGGGTCGAAGCGGAAGAAGGTGCTCTTCCCCTTGTCGTGTCCGGCCGCCTCGGTCGAGGCAGAGCCGTGTTCGTCTCCGGATACCCACTCTGGCGCTGGGGCTTCGGACCGCACGGGTCGGCACTCGGCACGTTCCTTTCGGGCGTTATTCGGTTTCTTGCCGAGTCGGACACCAGCCCGTTCGTCGTGGAGCCGGACAACCCCGGCTTTCTTCAGGGGGAGCCAGTCCGACTGACGCTCAAGGCGGTTGGTCCTGACCGACGACCCTGGGCCGGGCTTGACGCGGTTGTTGAACTCAGGACGCGACCCGAGTCATCGGATGCCTCCGTCGGCCTCATCTCGGCAGTGCCGATGGTGGAGTACGGCAACGGCGTCTACGGTTCGACGGTTGCTGCTCTTTCGGCAGGGACGTACGATGCCGTGGCTCTGGTCAGTCTCGGTGACACGGTGGTCGGCAGGGCCGCAGCGCAGTTCACCGTGGCCGCGCAGTCGGTCGAGCTGGCTCAGCTCGGTCTGAACCGGGGGCTGCTTGAGGCGATTGCTGCGGTGAGTGGCGGGAGCTTCTTCCCGGCCGAGAGTCTTGCCGGTGACGCGTCCGGCGTCCAGCGCCCGGCGTCCGAGCTGAGGCTTGGGACCTACGAACGGCGGTTCGTGTTCGAGCCGAGACGCGCGACGTGGGCCTATGCGCTTGTTGCGCTGCTGGCCGGGCTTGAGTGGTGGCTCAGACGTAAGAAAGGACTCCTGTGAAACGACTGGTCGCGCTTCTGCTTCTCATTGTTGTTATGGCCGGCGCGGTGCAGGCCGACACCGGCAGCCGGATTGCCCAGTCACTTCGGGCGCGCGGGCTTGAGCCCGAGATGGTCGTGTTGCTCGTCGCCATGCTGCCGATTGTCGAGCTGCGTGGCGCGATTCCGGTCGGCGAGAACCTGTTCCGTCTGCCTTTGTGGAAAACCGTCAGCCTGGCGATTGTCGGCAACATGCTGCCGATTCTCCTGGTCGTCTTCCTGCTCAAGCGGCTGACGGTCTGGTTCGGTCGTATCGCGCTATTCCGGCGGTTCTTCGACTGGCTGTTCCGGCGTACCCGGGCACGCAGCGGGGTGATTGCCCGCTACGAGTTCTGGGGACTGGTCATATTCGTCGGCATCCCGCTGCCGATGACCGGGGCTTGGACCGGTGCGGTCGCCTCGGTGCTGATGGCCATGCCCTACGGTCGGTCCCTGCTTGCCATCCTGACCGGCGTGCTCGTGGCCGCGGTGGTCGTGACCATGCTCTCGCTGCTCCGGCTCTGGGGCGCACTGATTGCCGGGGCGGCGATACTTCTCATCGTGCTTTTCGGCATTCTCCGCTCGCGCCGCCGCGACCCGGGCCCGTGCGGCCGGGATGCTTGACAATGCCCGAGCATACGACTATTCTAACCGGCGATTCCATGTCCAGAATCAGGCTTCTCGTCTTGATGCTGCTCGGCGCAGCCGCATTCTGCCCGGCCCAGCCGCCTTCGATACCGGCCGGTGCCGGCCGCGACCACGCGCCCGGGCGTACCGTGCTCGTGTTTCTGCCGCAGCAGTTCTACGCCGACGAGGAGTTCGAGCCGCTCAACCGCAGTCTTGAGCAGGCCGGGTTCGCGGTCCGCGTCTGCGCGGCCGGTCCCGACGTCGTGGTAAGCCTCAACCGTCAGACGCTCCGGCCTGACGTTGTCCTGGCCAGCGTTGACCCGGCCGACTATGCCGGGCTGGTTCTGATTGGCGGCTCCGGCGCGGCGCTTCACTGGGACGATAGTTTGCTGCACACCCGCTGCCGGCAGTTCGCCGAATCGGGCAAGGTGGTTGCCGCCATCGGCGTCGCGCCGATTGCCCTGGCACATGCCGGGGTTCTGCGCGGCCGAAGGGCGACCGTATTCGCCGACCGCGCCGCGGTGGGATTCCTGAAGCAGGGTGGCAGCCGGCACAGCTTCCGGCCGCTCGTTGTTGACCGGAGAGTGATTACCGCGGCCTCAGCCGAGCATGCCGCAGCGTTTGCCCGGGCCGTCGTGCGTGCCCTTATCAACACGTGCGCGCCCTAGTTCAGCGCGTGACGCGCGCCCGCGTCACGTCCGGCAGCGAGCCGCCCGGCGGGATCGGCGCCGGGCTCGTCGTGCTGCTCGGCGTCGGCCGACAGGACGGCGAGGAGACCGGCCGCCGCCTCGCCGCCCGGGTCGCCCGGCTGCGCATCTTCGACGACGAGGCCGGCAAGATGAACCGTTCCCTGCTCGACATCCACGGCCAGGCTCTCGTCGTGTCCCAGTTCACGCTCTACGGCGAGACAAGCCGGGGCTTGCGGCCGTCGTTCACCGAGGCCTGCGAGCCGGTTCGCGCCCGCACGCTCTACGAGCAGTTCTCGTCGGAACTCGCCTATCTCGGCGTCCCGACGGTTCGGGGCTGGTTCGGGGAGCGAATGACCGTTGAGATCGTCAATGAAGGACCGGTGACGCTGATGCTTGAAGAACCAGTAGAAGGGAAACCGGCGCAACCATGAAAAGCATGACCGGTGTCGGTCGGGCCGAGGCCGTGCTCGAGCCCTGGCACAGCCACATCGTCGTTGACGTCCGTTCCGTCAACCACAAGTTCCTTGAGCTCGTCCCCCGCCTGCCGCCGCAACTGGCAGGCTTCGAGGGCGAAATCCGCGACCTCGTGCGCCAGCGGGTGCGCCGCGGCTACGTCCAGCTCACGGTGACGCTCGACGAAAGCGCAGAGGCGCCCGGCCTGGTCCTTGACCACCGGCTGCTGCGCGACTATCTGCGGGTCTGCCGCGAGTTGAAAACCAGGTGCCATCTCTCCGGCGAGCTCGACGTCAACACTGTGCTCGCCTATCCGGGTATCGTCTGCGCCCGCAAGGCGGACGAGAATCACGTCCGCCTCTGGCGGGCGTGCCGGCGAGTGATTGTTCAGGCACTCGAAGCGATGCTGGCGATGAAGCGGGCCGAGGGCGGCGCGCTGGTCCGCGACCTGCGCCAGCGTCTGACCAGGATTCGTCGGGCAATCGCCGCCATCGAACGCCGGGTGCCGACACGACTGCGCGAGCGCCGTGAGAACCTGCTCGCCCAGTTGCGGGAGATGAAAGTCGACTCAGACCCGAAACGCATCCTTGAGGAGGTCGCCTTCATCTCTGAGAAGGTCGATATCCACGAGGAGTGCGTCCGGCTCAAGAGCCACGGCACGATGTTCCTGCGCGCCCTTTCGTCGTCCCAGACTTCGGGCAAGAAGCTCGACTTCATCGCCCAGGAGATGCTGCGCGAGACCGACACGATGGCGGCCAAGGCCCGCGACATGGTGATTTCACGGCGGACAATCGAGATCAAGGGCGAAATCGAGAAGCTGAAAGAGCAGGTGCGCAACGTTGAGTAGCTCCGGCGCCCGACGCCACCAGCCCTTCCTCGTTGTTCTCTCGTCGCCTTCCGGTGCGGGCAAGACCTCAATCTGTCGGCAGGTGGTCAGCCGGGAGCGAAACCTTGCCTACTCGGTTTCGGCAACCACCCGGCCCCGACGGCGCGGCGAGGTCCACGGCAGGAGCTACTTCTTCTACTCGGAATCCGAATTCAGGAACAGCGTCCGGCGGGGCGAGCTGCTCGAACACGCCCGGGTCTACGGCTGCTACTACGGTACGCCCCGGGCACCGGTGCTTGAGCACTTCCGCCGGGGCCGGGACGTGATTGCCGACCTCGACGTACAGGGGATGCGCTCCTGCAAGAAGACCCTGGCCGGTACGGTCGGCATCTTCGTCGACGTGTCGAGCCGGAGGGAGCTGGCCCGCCGGCTGCGCGGTCGGGGCACCGATTCGGTCGAGGCACTCGCCTGCCGCGAGGCCGAGCTTGGTGCCGAACTCGCCGCGATACCCGAGTTTGACTATGTGGTAGTGAACGACCGACTGGAGAATGCGGTGCGGGACGTGATGGCAATCGTCCAGGCCGAACGGCTCAGGACCATGCGGATGGTTCCCGTTCGCAGGACAGAGCGGTCGGACAAGACAAGGAGATAATCACATGAAGTTGATATCACCAGAACAGCTCTGGAAAAGATACCCGAACAAGTATCTGGCCCTGAACGTTGCTGCGCTCGATGCCCGGCGCATGATCGAGAACATGCAGCACGATGAGGTCAGGCTGCCCCGGAGTCCGTACGAGATTGCGCTTGAGCGAACCGTCCGGGGCGAGCTCCCCCATGCCAGACTGACCGAGGCGGACATTGCCGCGCTGGCCCGTGAGGGGTTTGAGGAACCCGGATTCAGCCGGCCGCCCAGCCTCTAGGCCCGGATCAGACCTATACCGGTGATGACGGGCGCCAGCGCCCGGGCTCGGAAGCCGGCCGGCCCGCGCGTACTTCTCGCCGTAACCGGCGGCATCGCTGCGTACAAGGCACTGGAACTGGTCCGGCTGATGCGTCGGGCAGACTGGAACGTGGTCGTGGCAATGACCCGGGCAGCGTGCCGGTTCGTCGGCCCGGAGTCGTTTCGCGCGCTGAGCGGGAATCAGGTCGCGCTCGAGTTGTTTCCGAAGAGACGTCTCACGCTCAACGGTGCACGCTCAACGCCGAGCCGCCCGGCGTCGGGCGTCGAGCACGTTGACCTGGCCGCTTCGGCTGACCTCGTCGTCGTCGCTCCGGCCACGGCCAATGTCCTGGGCAAGCTGGCGTCGGGTGTGGCCGACGACCTGGTCTCGACCCTGCTGCTCGCGGTCCCGGCGGCGACGCTCGGCTCCGGCCGCGTGCTGCTCGCGCCGGCGATGAACGTCAACATGTGGCGGCACCCCTCGGTTCAGGCCAATATCGGACGGCTGCGTGGTTTCGGATATCGATTCGTCGAGCCCGGGACCGGCGAGCTGGCGTGCGGAGCTCTCGGGACCGGCCGGATGGCCGAGCCGCAGGAGGTTTTCCGCCGGTGCCGGGCGGCGTTCACCGGCCGTGCTGCACTGGCCGGATTGAGGGCGCTGGTCACGACCGGCCGCACTGAAGAGGAGATTGATCCGGTGCGGGTGATTACCAATCGGTCATCGGGTCTTATGGGAGCCGAGGTTGCGGCTGGTCTGTTTGCAGCCGGCGCCGCGGTGAAGCTGATCGCCGGCCCGGTCTCGACGGTGCTGCCGGTCGGGCTCCCGGTGACTCCGGTCCGGTCAACCGAGGAGATGCTTGAGGCGGTGATGGCCGAGTTGCCCCAGACCGACGTGCTGGTTATGTGTGCCGCGGTCGCCGACTTCCGGCCGGCACGCGCCTTGCCGCGCAAACGTTCGGACCGGAACCTTACCGTTGAACTTGTCCGCACACCCGATATACTGACCGCTGTGAGTGCGACCGAACACCATGCCCGGGTTGTCGGCTTCTCGCTCGATGACTCGATTGCCCGGGCCCGGCTCAAACTCCGGCGCAAGCGCCTTGACATCGTCGTGGCGAATCCGCTCGCCACGCCGGGCTCGATGTACATCCGGCCGACGCTGCTGTTCCGGGGCGGCCGGACCCTGGTTCTGCCCGAGATGACCAAACCCGACTTCGCCCGCCGACTGGTGGCCGAGATTGACCGGCTGGTCCGGCGCAATCGGACCGCCGGCAGAGAGGCAGGGCGACGATGATCCCGGACCTCGACCGGGGCGACGCGGCCGGTCGACGCCCGCCCCAGGCGCTGGAAGCCGAGGCCGCAGTGCTGGGTGCGATGCTGCTCGAGCCGGACACCGTGCCGGTGGTGATGCAGCATCTGAAGCCCGGCCATTTCTACCTGCTCAGTCATCGCAAGATCTATCAGGCGATTCTGAACCTGTTCGAGCAGTCTTCGCCGACCGACATCGTGACCGTGACCGCGGAGCTGAAGCGGATGAAGGAGCTGGAGGCGGTCGGCGGACCGCCGTTCCTCTCGGCGTTGCTGGACACCGTGCTGACCACGGCCCATTGTGAGGACCACGCCCGGCTCGTGCTCGAGAAGTCGGTCCAGCGCCAGCTCATCCAGACCGCAACCGAAATCGTCCAGGCCGGCTACGACGAGGGGCGGCGCGCCCGCGAGCTGCTCGAGGAGGCCGAGCAGAAGATCTTTGAAATCCGCGAGAGCGGCTACCGCAAGGGATTCACCCGGGTGAAGGACCTGCTGATGACCGAGATGGAGCGGGTCGAGCAGGCGCTCACCGAGCGCCGCTTCGTCACCGGGGTCGAGACCGGATTCCACGAACTTGACGAGAAGACCTCGGGCCTGCAGCCCGGCGAGCTGGTCATCGTTGCCGGCCGGCCGAGCATGGGGAAGACCGCCTTTGCCCTGAACGTCGCAATCAACGCCAGCGCACGCCGGAACACCCCGGTCGCCGTCTTCAGCTTGGAGATGTCAACCGAAGCGCTGGTCCAGCGCCTGATGTGCTCGGAAGCCGGCATCTCGATGGCCAACCTGCGCCGGGGCCGGCTCTCTCGCGAAGAGCGGACTAAGCTTGTCGCCGCGCTCGGGCCGCTCGCCGAAGCCCAGGTCTTCATTGACGACTCGCCCGGCCTCAATGCCCTCGACATCCGGGCCCGCGCCCGGCGGCTGAAGTCCGAGGTTCCGGTCGGGCTCGTCGTCATCGACTACCTCCAGCTCATGGAAGCGCCGGGAGACGGCCGACGCGAGCGCAACCGGCAGCAGGAGATATCGGACACGACCCGGGCACTCAAGGCGATGGCCAAAGAACTCAACGTCCCGGTCGTCACCATCTCCCAGCTCTCCCGCGCGCCCGAGACCCGGGGCGGTGATCGGCGTCCGCAGCTCTCCGACCTGCGTGAATCCGGCGCCATCGAGCAGGACGCCGACCTCGTTCTCCTGCTCTATCGGGCCGAGTTCTACCGTCCTGAAGACGAGAGCGTCCGCGGCCGGGCCGACCTGATGATCGCCAAACAGCGCAACGGCCCGCTCGGGACGATTGAACTCGCTTTCCTCGGACCGTCCATGAGATTCGAGAACCCCTTCATCCGCGAGATCCCCGAGCCGCCCGGCACCGAGGTTCCGGATGACGTGCTGCCTGAATGACCGGTTCCCCGTCGAGGCTGGATTGACCGGACGCATTTGCCGCTGATCGCCGTGAAACGCTCGGTCTACGTCTGCCAAGAGTGCGGGTTCGAAACGCCGCGCTGGCTCGGCCGGTGCCCGAACTGCGGCCAGTGGAACAGCCTGGTCGAAGAACAGCGCTCAGCCCGGAAGGCCAGGGGCAGCGAGCGGGTGACCATCTCGACCGCGGGTGCCCGGCCGGTCCGGCTTGCGCAGGTTCCAACCCGGCCCGCCCCGCGTACCCCGACCGGTATCGCCGAGCTCGACCGGGTGCTCGGCGGCGGGCTCGTGCCCGGCTCGGTGCTCCTCGTCGGCGGCGAGCCGGGCATCGGCAAGTCCACGCTCACCCTGCAGGTCTGCGACCAACTGGCGCGGGCCGGCACCCGGGTGCTCTACGTCACCGGCGAGGAATCGGCCGAACAGGTGCGGCTGCGAGCCGAGCGGCTCGAGGTCCTTGCCGCGGGCATTGACGTCCTGTGCGCGATTGACCTGGACGACATCCTCGCCGCAATCGAGGAAGTCGGCCCCGGCCTGCTGGTCGTGGACTCGATACAGACCGTCTTCCGCGCCAGTCTGGCCGGCGCGCCGGGCAGCGTCGGCCAGGTGCGCGAGTGTACCGCCGAGCTGCTGCGCCTGGCCAAATCCCGCACCGTGACGACGTTCATCGTCGGCCACGTCACCAAGTACGGCGCAATTGCCGGGCCCAAGACCCTCGAACACATGGTTGACACCGTGCTCTACTTCGAGGGCGAAGGGTTCCAGCAGTACCGCATCGTGCGGGCGGCCAAGAACCGCTACGGCTCGACCAACGAAATCGGCGTCTTCGAGATGACCGACGCCGGGCTGGTCGAGGTGACGAACCCTTCCGAGTTCTTTCTGTCCGGCCGCCGGGCCGACGTCGCCGGTTCGGCCGTGGTTGCCACGGTCGAAGGGTCGCGGCCCCTGCTGGTTGAGATCCAGGCCCTGGCCGCGTCCACGCCCTATGCCCTGCCCCAGCGGGTCACAACCGGCTTCGACAGCCGACGCCTGAACATGCTGCTCTGCGTGCTCGAACGCCGGGCCGGCATCGGTGCCGGAGGCCAGGACATCTTTCTGAACGTCGCCGGCGGGCTCAAGCTCACCGAGCCTGCGGTTGACCTGGGCGTCCTCGCCGCGCTCGGCTCGGCCCTGCGCAACCGCCCCCTGCCCGAAGATACCGTCTTTGTCGGCGAGGCCGGACTCGGCGGCGAGGTCCGGTCAGTGGCACGGACCGAGTCGCGGCTCGCCGAGGCGACCCGGCTCGGATTCAAACGCGTCGTCATGCCCCGGCGCAGCCTGAGTCCGAGCCTGCGCCGGGCCGGCACCCGGGCGATCGGGGTCGAGACCGTGCGCCAGGCCCTTGAGAGTGCGGACTTATATGGCGGGTAGCGCCCAACCCGAGTCAACGGCCGCCCGCCGGCAGAAGATAACACCGACAACAGACCCGGAGACGTCTCCGGGGTGGAGGATTGATGCTCTTTGGTGCTAAGAAGACCTATCTGATGGACATTGACACGATGAGCGACCCGCGGATTGCCGAGTTTCTCGCGCTCGGGCTGGTCACGGGGCAGTTTCTGCTTCCCGAACCGCCGCGCGTCAAGGCCGAGGAGGAGAACGACCATCGCAGCCGGCGGGCCTGGGAGACGATTGACCGTCTCAAGGCAATCAAGGGAATCACGGTCAAGCTCGACCGGAAGCTGACAACTCGCGAAGGGTTGTTTGCCGCCCTGCGCCGAAACAGGGCCCTGCTCCTTACCTCGAGTGTGGACCTGAAGGCCGCCGCGGCACCCATGCCCGCGGTCCTGACGCTCGACATCTACCAGTTGTTCAAGCCGACCTATCTGCCCGGTACCGAGCTGAAGCTCCGTATCACCAAGAAGGGCAAGGAGAAGAACGAAGGTATCGGCTACCTGGAGGGCGGCGTCAAAGTCGTGGTCGAACAAGCCGCCGGGTTCATGGGCAACGAAATCGAGGTCGTCATCACCGGCGCGCTAGATACCGATGTCGGCCGGGTCGTGTTCGCCCGCCCCAAGTTCGCCGAAGTCCGGTAGCCGCGCCAGCGTCGCACCCGGGCGAATGACACCACTCGACAACGCCGCTGCCGCCTGGTAGTATGTAGCAGCGTTGCTCTCGCCGCCGCGCCCACCGGCCCGACCAGGCAGCGCCATCATCCGGATACGGACATATGAAAGGAGTACCGCATGTCACTCCGCCGACCGTATTGCCTGCTCGCCCTTCGACCTCTCCTCTGTACCCTGCTTCCTTCCTCACTCCTCAGTCCTCATCCCTCCCTCCTTCTCCTTGCCCTGGCTGCCGTCCTGATACCGGCGCTCTCCTGGGCCGGCCCTGATGCCGGAGTTGTCGGCATTACCGCACCGGCAGTCGAGATTGCTCCGGGCCCGATGCAGCCCCGTGTTCGGATTGCCAACTTCGGCGGTTCATCTGATACCATCACGACGTTCTTCTCAATTGAGCGGCCCGGCGGCGGCTTGTACGAGTCGTTCACCGACTCGCTCGTCTGGCCGCCGGCCAACTGGCAGGTGTTGGACGTGGACGGGGGCAGTTCACCCTGGGCTCGTGACAGCTCGTTCCCGCTCACCCCGCCCGGCCATGCCGTCTGCCGCCGCGAGGTCAGCCTGCTCGACAACGACGACTGGCTGATTACTCCCCGGGTGAGAGTAACCAGTCGCGATACGCTCTACTTCTGGTTTCGGGCCCTCGGCCCGCAGATGGAGTCGCTCCGGGTCCGGGTCTCGCTTGGCGACTCTTCACCCGCCTCGTTCGTCCACCTGCTCCAGGCCTTTGACTTCAACAACTCCATCTACCTGCCGGGCTGGGCCGACTTCTCGCGCATCGGTGACACCTCGGTCTACATCGCCTTCCAGTACCGGATGCGCAGCGGGCAGGCCGGCACCGGCATCTGCCTCGACGACATCATCCTGCGCACCGCCTACCTGGCCGACTCGGCCCGGACCCTCGTTCTGCCGGGCGACTCGGCCACTCTCAACTTTGTCTCATGGAACGCCCGGCTCGGCCACTACGTCGCCCGCTGCAGCGTCTGGCAGCCGGGCGACACCTGGCCGGCGAACAACTCGGCTGAGCTACCGTTTGAGGTGAAAGAACCTCCGCCCAGCCCGAGCCGGTGGACCGAGGTCCGACCCATGCCCCTCGCGCCCTCAAACAAGGACGTCAAGCGCGGCGGCTGGCTGGCCGCCTGTCAAGCCTCGGGACTGGTCTATGCGGCCAAGGGCCAGAAGAGCGGTGACTTCTACTCCTACAACCCGGTCACCGACTCGTGGGCCCAGCTACTTGGATTGGGCCAGGGCACGCCGGGCCCGAACGAAACCGACAAAGGCGGCCGGGGCGTCTGTGCCGGCAGCCGGGTCTACGTCGTCCTCGGCAACAACACCCACTGGTTCCTCTGCTACGACATTCCGTCCGGCACCTGGTCGGCGCTGGACCGCGTGCCGGCCGGGCCCAGCGGCAAGAACGTCAAGGGCGGGTCTGACCTGGTCTACGTCCCGGCGACCGACTCCGGCCAGGACTGCCTCTACCTGCTCAAAGGCGAGCTGACCGAGTTCTATCGCTACGACATCGCGGCCGGCAGATGGCAGCAGCTCGAGAACGCCCCGGCCGGAGCCAAGCCGAAGTACAAGTACGGCTCTTGGCTCGCCCACGTCGGCGGCAGAGTCTACTGCCACAAAGCAGGCCAGCACGAGTTCTACGTCTTCGACCTCGCAACCCAGAAGTGGTCAACCACGCCCCTGCCCGCACTGCCGCTCTACAACTCAGCAGGTAGAAAGAAGAAGGCCAAAGACGGCTCCGGCGCCGCGGTTTGGGACGGCAGAGTCTACGCGCTCAAAGGCGGCAACACCGGTGAGTTCTGGGTCTTCGACCCGGCGACCAACGCCTGGACCGAGAAAGACACAATACCGGCATTCGGCACCGCCGGCCGCAAGAAGCGCGTCAACCACGGCGGCGATGTCTGTCTTGACCCGAGCGGTACACCCGGTCGCTTCTTCGCGCTCAAGGGAAACAAGACCCGCGAACTCTGGGTCTGCACCGTCGCCGAGACAACCACGGCCGCATCCGGCCGCCCACTGGGATACAACCCGAACTCGTCCTCGAATTCGGGACTGTGTCCCCATCCCCCCAGCCTGTTCGGCTGCGACCGCGTCATCGTCCACCTTCCCTCTTCACTTATCAACCGACACGCCGGGCCGCGCGACCCTGTCCGCATCTCTATCTACGACGCCTCAGGCCGTCTCGTCCGGCACTCATCGACTCACTGGAACGCGTCATCCCCACTCGACCTCGGGTCAATGCCGCCTGGCGTCTACCTGCTCAGGTTCAGCATCGCCGGCCACACCGCCACCCGGAAGCTCGTGCTCCGGCGCTGACCTGGTCGCGCGCCCTGCCGAATGGCAGCACTGAGTGAGTCCCGGACAGAAAGGAGTAGCGGTGAGCTTGTTTCTCGATAGCGCCGTAATCGAGGAGGTGAGACGGGCAGTGGAACTCGGTTTCGTCTCGGGCGTGACGACCAATCCGAGCATCATGGCACGGGTG
>Ga0194126_10008616_pt1 | contig 13827 bp, 10 predicted proteins | sample TA2KigC150mmetaG_FD_148641 | JGI IMG/M metagenome (GOLD analysis project Ga0194126, IMG submission 148641) | Freshwater microbial communities from Lake Tanganyika, Tanzania - TA2015035 Kigoma Deep Cast 150m | ecosystem: Environmental > Aquatic > Freshwater > Lake | place: Tanzania: Lake... | reverse complement strand
TTATCAGTATGGGAACTGTCCGCTTCCACATCAACCACATTTACCGGAAGCTTCACGTCAACTCCAAATCCGAAGCCGTCATCAAGGCCCTCAAGGAACGCCTGGTAAATTAGTACCTCTCCCCCTTCACCCCCGGGGCTGAGGCGGCAAACCATACCTTTATCCAGTTGACGCCCTTTCCTTACTGGATTACTTTTGAACAGTTATAATTAATATCCATGAGCTATGAAAAAGATTACCTATTTTCAGTATCAGGTTGTATTCCTGACCCTATTTTTCTGTATCTGGGATCAACCTATATTTTCCCAAGTGCCACAGGCAATAAGCTATCAGGCGGTTGCCCGGAATACATCCGGGAACCTGCTTGCAAACCAGAGCATCAGGGTGCGTCTTACTATTCATCAGGGTACTCCAACGGGAACAACCCAATACCAGGAGACTCATAATCCCACTACCAATGTCTTCGGATTGTTTTCGGTTCTAATAGGACAGGGGACGCCGGTGATCGGAACTTTTGGATCCGTAACCTGGAATGACGGAATAGCCAAATATTTACAAACAGAGATGGATCCTGCAGGGGGAACTTCTTACATCAATATGGGTACATCGAAACTGCAATCTGTACAATATTCACTTGTGTCGGGTACTTCACAGGGGTTGCAGTCAAAAGGAGTGAGTGTTGTAGTCCCCTCCTCCGGACAGGTTTTGAAATACGATGGAAGTCAATGGGCTCCCGGAAACATCTCCGGAAGCGCCTGGTCGCTAGCTGGAAACAGCGGCACCAATCCGGCATCGAACTTCCTCGGAACAACAGATAACAAAGCATTGAAGTTTCGGGTAAACAATGTGGTCTCCGGTGAGATCAATCCTTCTACAAGTAATATTTTCTTTGGCAAATCTGCCGGACAGATGAACACGACCGGATATTCGAACGTGGCGCTGGGAGGCGCGGCACTGTTCAGTAATACAGGAGCCCATAACCTTGTAGCGATTGGTGATTCGGCGCTTTACCACCAGACAGCAGATGTTTCCAAAAACTTTGGAAACACTGCCATCGGGAGCAAATCACTGTACGCCAATACCACTGGTTACGAGAATACGGCAATTGGAAAAAGATCACTCTTTGATAATGTCAGCGGCTTCCATAACACTTCCATTGGGACGTATTCTTTATATCACAATACCTCCGGGTATGACAATATTGCCATTGGTTACGAATCAATGTACCAGAATCTGAACGGTCAGTCAAATACATCCATGGGCGCCTACTCCCTGTTCAGCAATACCAGCGGGGCTATGAATTGCGCTTATGGTTACGGAACAATGTATTATAACACCACCGGATATTCAAATACGGCATTTGGAGCCGATGCACTGTACAACAACCTGTCAGGCATCAACAATGTCGCACTGGGATTTGCGCTATTCAATAATACAACAGGATCCTTTAACACCGGGATCGGATCAGGCGCCTTGCTTAACAATACATTGGGACATTCCAATGTAGCTTTGGGAGCCTGTGCGCTGTACAGCAATACCGTTGGAAACAATCATGTGGCCATCGGCGATTCAGCCCTGTACCATGAACAAATCACTTATCCATCGATCGATTACATCAATGTGGCAATTGGTTCCAAAGCCATGTTCAACACTGTATATGCCGGGCAGAATGTTGCCGTTGGGGCATACGCGCTGTACTCGAATGATAATGGCAGCCAGAACACATCTATCGGGGATCATTCTCTTTATTCTTCGACAGCCGGGGTCATGAATACAGCGGTCGGTTCACAAAGCCTTTATTCGGTCACTACGGGGGAAGAGAATACCGGTGTTGGCGTGTCGTCACTCTACTCCAATACCTGGGGATATAACAACACGGCCATCGGTTCCTATTCCATGTGGTACAACAACACGGGAATTGCGAATGCAGCCATGGGAAGCAATTCATTATACAGCAATACCGATGGAGCAAACAATACCGCTGTTGGTAGTTCTGCATTGTACAATGCAATACATGGGAACTCCAATACAGCCGTCGGAAGTGGTGCCTTGCTCAATTGCGTAAGCAGCAGCAATACAGCTCTCGGCAAGGATGCGTTGACAACCATCACCTCAGGAACCTACAATACGGGTCTTGGAAGGGCTACCGGAAGCACCTCTGGTTGTTTTAACTCCACTGTGATAGGGGATGCCGCAGTAGTGAATTCCAGCAATAAGGTACGGATCGGAGATGTCGGGATCAGCGTTATTGAAGGACAGGTAGCCTGGAGCTATCCATCCGACGGGAGGTTTAAATCAGATGTATCAGATGACGTGAAAGGACTTGAATTCATTAAACTTCTCCATCCGGTCACCTATTATTTTGATACCCGGAAATATACTGATTTTCTGACCAGGAATATGCCTGATAGTCTGCGAAGCAAATACCAGGAAAAGCAGGACAAAACAAAGACCAACCCTGTTCGTCAGAGCGGATTTGTTGCCCAGGAAGTGGTAGAAGCTGCCAGGGCTGCCGGGTATCAGTTCGATGGGGTGCATATCCCGGTGGATGAAAACGATAATTACAGCGTCGCATACAGCCAATTTGTAGTGCCTCTGGTAAAAGCCGTGCAGGAACAGCAGGAAATCATTGAGAAGTTAGAGAAGCGGGTAGAAGAGCTGGAAGCAGAAATCAATAAATAAAGAATACAGTGTGACCCTGTGACTTTGTGACCCTGTGACTTTGTGACCCTGTGACTTTGTGACTCTGAGACTTTGTGACCCTGAAATATAAAATGAATCTCGTACCTTTACCTCTAAATCAAAACCCCAACCCTATAAAAATCCGTGTTCTTTTTCTTTCATTCCTTCTTTGCCAGGTTTCCATGGCTCAATTATCCGAGATTAAAACCATCCCGGGAAACTATCCGACCATCGCGGCTGCGATTGCCGACCTCAATGTTCAGGGAGAAGGTACCGGAGGAGTGACATTCAGCATTGCCGCCGGTCATACCGAGACTTTTTCCTCCCCGACATCATGGAATTATTGACACCAATGATCTCGGTATGGCAGACAATAATGTCAATGCATTCGTTGGGGCGATGTATACTCATTCTAAGCAGTTTTGCAATTGCAAAACTGCCAAGAATGAGTTATACCGTGAGGAACAGTAGTATTAAATTTGCAAACCTGTTCCGATTCGGTATATCCCTGAATAAAATGCCAGGTGCAAAGCCTGAAATCTCGATCATATTGGAGTATAATACATTTCAAACTATCGGATTTGTATTATTTTTGTTAGCATGATTTATCTTGTTTTGGGTTGTTCCGTCGCACTTCAACTGACTGCGGCATTCATGGCTTTCAGACTTATTAAGCTTACAGACAGATATATTGCATGGATTTTAATCGCCACTGCCTTATTTTTTATGGCCATAAGACGAATTATCCCATTATATCTGTTGATTAGCGGCGACCCGTCATTCCGCCCCGAACCAATAAGTGAAGTTATCGGACTTGTGTTATCAATTCTGCTTGTAATTGGAATAGCAAAGATTACCCCGGTTTTCAGCGCCATCAAACAGTCTGTGAAAGCAGCTAGAAATGCAGAAGAAAAATATAGAAGGTTACTGGAACACGCCAATGATGCCATATACCTTGTCGACAAGCAAACCATGCGAATACTTGATTGTAATAAGAAAGCTACGGAGATGATTGGTTATTCTGCGCATGAATTACAAATGATGATTTTTACAGAACTGGTTCCGAATCTTGAAAGGGCCTTACTGAAACATGAACTGGCAGAAATCGACAATGAAAAAATAAATCCGCAGCCATTGGTTCTTCACCATATAAAAAAGAACGGCAGTTATATCATCGTAGAAATGAATGTATCTTTAATTGAAGTGAAAGGAGAACATCTGATACTTGGAATATCAAGAGATATAACTGAGAGAAAACACAACGAAGATAAACTAAAACTGTTCTTTCAGGCTACTGATCATTCTGTTGTTGCAATTAGCTTGAGCGATCTTGATAGAAGAATAATATATGTAAACCATTCATTTGAAAAGATGTTCGGCTACAGTAAGGACAAGGTTGTTGGAAGGAAAACCAGCGTGTTGTATTCAGAAGAAACAGGGGTAAACCTTCAACAGGGAATTCAAACCTCAAAAGACGGATCATGGGTGGGTGAACTACTGGGGAAAAGGGAGGACGGGTCACATTTTTGCCTGATGGTTTCTTCGTCGCAGATATTGAATGACGATGGAACCGTTATTGCCAGAATGACGACACACAGAGACATTTCGGAAGTAAAACAGACTGAAGAGAAAATGATCGCCTATACTGAACAGCTGCGCTCTCTATCTGCCCACCTTGCAACGGTAAGGGAAGAGGAAAGATTACTTCTTGCCCGTGAAATACATGACGGTTTTGGGTCTTCACTAACAGGCTTGAAAATGGACCTGATGATGCTAAAAAGAAACCTGATGGAGAAATGCACCGAACAAGTCAATCCGGAGATTCTGGAAAATTTTAAATCAATGTCCGATCTAATCGACAACACCATTGTTTTAATGAGGAGATTGGTTAGGGAACTCCGGCCGGAGGTACTTGATGAACTGGGTTTGGTTGAAGCCGTCAAATGGTATATCAGTGAGTTTGAGAAGCGCTCATCCATAAAATTTCACTTGACTGTTTTTCCAAAAAATCTTAAGACAGATCCTGATCGGTCAATTGCCATTTTCCGAATCTTTCAGGAAATACTGATCAATATTGCACGACATTCCCAAGCCACAGAAGTGAATGTATTCCTGAGAAAACAAAAAGATATCATCCATCTGCTTATTCATGATAATGGAATTGGCATCAAACAGGAAGAGATCAGCAATAACAGATCACTGGGCATTCTTGGAATGAAGGAAAGAGCGCTGATTTTCGGGGGTGATTTGCAAATTGAGGGTGAAGCAGGACAAGGAACAACGGTGAAAGTTGAAATACCCTTCAGATGATTTCTAAATCGAGATAAACAGAAAATAATGATTAATATTTTAATCGTAGATGATCACAGCATCGTCCGTGAAGGTCTGAAAAAGATCATACAGCTTGAAACGGATATGGTTGTTGCCGGACTTGCCAAAGATGCAAGTGAAGCAATAAGGATTTTATCATCAACCGACATCAACCTTGTGATTCTGGATATTGCGTTACCGGGAATGAGCGGACTGGAAGCCATCAAAGATATAAAAAAACTGAGGCCTGCCGCACGGATCATCATGCTCAGCATGTATCCGGAAGAAAGATTTGCCATCAGGGCATTAAAAGCCGGTGCCTCAGGTTATCTTACCAAGGAAACAGCACCCGAAGAGCTGATCCATTCAATAAGGATGGTAAATTCAGGCCACCATTATGTTACCTCTTATATTGCCGAAAAAATGGTCACCGAACTTCAAGGTACGGCAGAAAAGGCCCCGCATGAAAGATTGTCGTCGAGAGAATTTGAGGTGATGTGTATGATCGGTTCAGGAAAAACGATCAGTGAGATCGCCGGATTGCTCAACTTAAGCACAAGAACCGTCAGTACATACCGGGCTCGGATACTTGAGAAAATGGGCTTCAAAAACAACGCAATGATCATGCACTATATGGTGGATAACTGGCTTGTGGAATAACCATTTTGTAGTTCTGATTACTACAAAGCCTCAACATTCAGACTACAATACTTTCATTATTCGCATTACGTCTTTTTAGATTTAATTGCCCCATCTTTATCGCAGAATTTTTCAATCTTCTTTTTCTGCTCAAAACAGGAGTGTTGGTTGTGAAATAAATTAATAAGGGATAAAATGGAATTCAAACCTCAGATTATTGCATTTCTCTGCAATTGGTGTTCATATACTGGTGCAGACTTGGCGGGCACATCGAGAATGAAATACAAGTCAAATGTACGCGCCATCAGATTAATGTGTTCCGGGCGCGTTGAACCCACCTTCGTGCTCAGGGCATTTATTAAAGGAGCTGATGGAGTACTGATATGCGGATGTCATCCCGGTGACTGCCATTACAACGAAGGTAACTATAAATGCCTCCGGAGGTACCACTTGCTGAAAAAATACATACTCCAACTCGGAATTGAATCCGAGCGGCTGAAACTCGAATGGATAAGCGCCAGTGAAGGGAAACAATTTGCCGAACTGGTGAATAGTTTCACGGAGACAATAACAGAGCTCGGTCCTTGTAAAATAAAAGAAACGATGGAAGCATTGAAATGAGGATCCCATTTAACCCACTTACCTGCTCCTCCTGAATTGAATATCAAATCAACGAGGATTGGAAGTTTATCTCTGTGAATCGCAAGCAGTTGTGAATATAAAAGAAACAATCATTCATGGAAGAACAAAAACCCAAACTCAAACTGGCAGTATACTGGGCAGCCGCCTGCGGCGGATGTTGCGTCTCGGTACTTGATGTACATGAAGCGCTTTTTACGGTGATTTCAGCAGCCGACCTTGTCTTCTGGCCGATTGCACTGGATTTCAAATATGCCGACGTGGAAGCCATGCCAGACGGTCATATCGATGTCACCTTATTTAATGGAGCCATCCGCAACAGTGAAAACGAACATATGGCTAAACTGTTACGAAAAAAAACAAAAGTACTTGTCGCTTACGGCAGTTGCTCGCACATGGGCGGTATTCCCGGCCTGGCTAACTTTTCCACCAAAGAAGATATACTGAGACGGGTATTTGAAGAAACCGAATCATCGATAAATCCCGAAAAGACAAGACCCCAGACAGAATATACAGTCCCTGAAGGCAAACTTGAAATACCAGAATTTTTTAATGATGTCAGGGCGTTGGATAAGGTTGTGTCAGTGGACTATTATTTACCAGGATGCCCGCCACAAACGGAAAGGCTGGTAGAGGTGTTCATGGCCATTGTCACAGGTGCACAACTGCCTCCGCCGGGTTCAGTGGTCGGTGCCGGAAATAAATCTCAATGTGATGAATGCAACAGAAAAAAAACTGAAAATAAAGTAATTAGTAAGTTTTTCAGGCCGTGGGAGATATTTGACGATGGGGAAACTTGTTTTATGGAGCAGGGTGTAATATGCATGGGACCTGCTACACGATCCGGATGCGGACACAGATGTATTTTGGGAAATGCCCCTTGCCGGGGATGTTATGGTCCTCTGGAAAAGGTGGAAGATCCGGGAGCCAAAATGATGTCGGCCATTTCGAGCATCATAGAGGCCAAAGAATCCGAAGAAATCGAAAAAGTTATCGCAGATATTGCTGACCCAGCAGGAACATTCTACCGCTTTAGCTTGCCTGCTTCAATGATGCGGAGGAAATTAATATGAAACGAATAACCATTGATCCGATCACACGGCTGGAAGGCCACGGAAAGATCGAAATATTCCTTAAAGAGGATGGAGAAGTTGAAAATGTATATTTCCAGGTTCCCGAACTCAGGGGATTTGAAAAATTCATCGAAGGAAGACCAGCGGAAGAAATTCCCCATATCGTAACGAAAATTTGCGGGGTATGTCCCGGATGCCATCATATGGCCTCAGGAAAAGCGGTTGATGCTGCTTTTGGTGTTGTGCCAACACCAACCGCGGTAAAAATCAGAGACCTTTTCTATATGGCTCATTTTGTACATAGTCATATCGCTCATTTCTATGCGCTGGGAGCACCTGATTTTGTTGTCGGACCAACAGCTCCAAAAGCCGAACGAAATATTCTCGGGGTGATTGGAAAAGTCGGTGTTGAAATTGGAACGGAAGTAATCAAACAACGCCGTATTGCTCAGGAAATTCAAGCTTTGCTTGGCGGACATCAAACCCATGTGATGCTGAATATCCCGGGAGGTGTCAGGAAAGGCCTGACAGAAGAACAAAGGGCGGATATTGAGGTCAAGGCAAAAGGATTTGTGGAATTTGCAAAGTTTTCATTGAAGGTATTCGAAGATGTGGTTCTTGCGAATAAAGACTATGTGGATATTATTCTCAATGGGCCATATAAGCTTAACCTTTATTCCATGGGGCTTGTTGATGAGAACAACAAAGTCAATTTTTATGACGGGAAAGTACGGGTTGTAGATCAGGATGGAAATGAGCACTGCAAATATGGTCCCAGGGAATATCGTGATTTTGTCGCAGAGCGGGTTGAGCCATGGAGTTACCTGAAGTTTCCATATCTGAAAAAGGTGGGGTGGAAAGGCCTCGTGGATGGAAAGGATTCGGGGGTTTATCACGCCACTCCTCTTTCTCGTTTGAATGCTTCCGACGGGATGGCAACCCCGCTTGCTCAGATCGAATACGAAAAAATGTATCAGATTCTTGGCGGCAAACCTGTTCAAAACACCCTTGCCATGCACTGGGCACGCCTCATTGAATTGCTTTATTCAGCAGAGCACTGTCTGGAACTCGCGCAGGATACATCGATCACAGGACAAGATTTGCGCACCCCGATCACCAAGATCGTCGGGGAAGGTGTTGGAATTGTAGAAGCACAGCGGGGAACTCTGACACATCATTACTGGACGGATGAAAAAGGCATGATCACCAAAGCCAATATAATTGTTGGTACCACCAATAATAACGCAGCCATTTGTATGTCGATAAAAAAAGCTGCACAGGGATTTATCAAAAAAGGTGTTACCGTCGATGATGGGATTCTGAATCTTGTAGAAATGGCTTTCCGGGCTTATGACCCGTGTTTCTCATGTGCCACACACAGCCTTCCGGGCAAGATGCCGATGATCTTGAATGTCCGGAATGATAAAGGTGAATTATTGCAACAGGTGAAAAGAAATCATACTACATAAAATGATTATTATATGGTCACATCTTGTCTGATAAGATGTAGCGGAAAATTCGAAAGATTAAACCCAGTGATGAATAACCAATACAGGAGGTCGTATGCGAACCGGAATTTTTTTCTGCCAGGTTGAGGATGGCAAAAACCTAAACATTGATGCGATCGCAAAATATTCTGCAAACCTGACAGGCGTTGAAATTGTCCAGATTATGGGATTCAGACCTCATCTGGATGTTAACACCCTCAGGGAACTGATCTTAACAAATAATCTTGACCGTATCGTGGTCGCTGGAGATATGCCAGGGTATTTTAAACCTGTCTTTACAAAGGCAATGGCTCTTGCCGGACGAAATCCTGAAGAAGTAAGGCTTGCCTCCTTTCAGGAACACGGGGCCAAAGGGGATGTTGCACTCGACCGTGCCAAAGCAACAGTAGCATGCGCCAACATGGCAGTGCCGTTTTCGCTGGTTGCAGTGCCTTCGGGAAATCCGGTTAGCCACGCCACACTCGTCATCGGTGGCGGAATTGCTGGAATACAGGCCTCGCTTGAAATTGCCAACGCAGGCAAACTTGTTTACCTGGTTGAGCAAACTGGAACCATTGGCGGTCATATGGCAATGTTCGACAAGACTTTTCCTACGCTTGACTGCGCAGCATGTATTCTCACTCCCAAGATGGTATCCGTGGGACAACACGATATGATCAATCTTCTTACGAATTCACGTGTTACGGAAGTAAGTGGAAAACCGGGTGCTTACAGGGTAAAGATACATCAACGGGCAAGGAAAGTGGATGTTGAATCTTGCGTGGCATGCAACATCTGTGTAGAAGTTTGTCCGGTAAAAGTTGAAAGTGAATTTGATTCAAAAATCTCATTTCGGAAAGCGATCTACATACCTTTCCCACAGGCTGTTCCCAATGCCTACCTGGTGGACAATGAACATTGCAGTTTTATACTCTCGGAAGGACAGAAATGCGGCGTCTGTGTGAAGAAGTGTCCTAAGGAATGTATTAATCTGAATGCGCCTGACAAGGATTTTGATATTGAAGTAGGCAATATCATCATTGCTACCGGTTACGAACTTCTTGATGTGGGAAAGATCGAACAGTATGGTTACGGCAAATTCCCCAACGTCCTTACTTCACTTGAGTTTGAACGTTTAACCAATGCTTCGGGTACAACGGGTGGAAGAATTGTGACCAAGTCTAAACGCATCAATAAGAAAACAGATAAGGAAGAGTGGTTCTTCGCTTCTGATGGTATCCCGCCTCGAAGTGTTGCCATTATCCATTGTGTAGGATCGAGAAATAAAAAGTACAATGCTTATTGCTCCCGGGTTTGTTGCATGTATTCGCTCAAATTTGCCCATCTGATTAAGGAGAAAATTCCCAACGTCAATGTATATGAGTTCTATATTGACATGCGAGCATTTGGGAAGGGCTATGAAGAATTTGCGGAACGGATCAGGCATGAGGGAACATTTGTGGTTCGCGGTCATTCGGCATCGGTTACAATGGATAATGATCACCTGATCGTGAAGGGAGAGGACATCATGATCGAAAGGTTGGTTGAATTCAAAGTTGATATGGTGATACTGGCTGTCGGACTAATTCCTGCGCCCGGCACCGAAGAGCTCAGCAGAATATTGGGGATAAACCGTGATTCGGACGGCTGGTTCTCGGAATTGGACTATAACGGAAATCCAACAGACACGGAAAGAGGAGGAATTTATGTGGCTGGAATGTGCCAGGCGCCCAAAGATATCCCGGATACCGTCGCTCAGGCATCGGCAGTAGCTGCGGGTGTGCTTAGAAGCATTACCAGTGGAAAAGGCATAGGTCACCTCAGCAATGTATCCTTAAGCGATATCGAAGCAAGGGCAAAAACTGTACACACTTTATAATTATTTGTCATGGCAATAAGAATAAATCCTCAGTTAATAGATGTACTCGACCGTTTTGGGGCTGAAGATGTTCAACTATGCTATCAGTGCGGTGATTGTACGACAGTATGTCATCACGCCGACGAAGTGTTTGCATTTCCCCGAAAGTCTATGAGGCAGCTTCAGATGGGGCTGGAGCAAAAAATTGAAACTGCGCTGGAACCATGGTTGTGTTATTACTGTGGCCAGTGCTCCGAGCAATGCCCACGGGAAGCCGATCCGGGAGAGACCATGATGAGCTTGAGACGTTGGCTCATCGGGCGTTATGATTTTACAGGTATTGCAAAGCAATTCTTCAAATCAAGAGTTACGGAAATTCTGGCTGTGGTGGGCGTTGCCGTCCTGACAGGATTGTTCCTGTTCTACTATGGATTCACCAGAGGAAATATCAATGTATATGACGGAGAAGGCGCATTCCTGCCAAGTGATTTTATTCACCGGTTTGATCTCATCATCGGTTCGGTGATGCTGCTCTTTGTTATCATCAATGCTGCCAGGATGTGGTACTTTACGATGATAATGGGTTCCAAAGTAGCTATCCCATGGTGGTTATATATCAAACATATTCTTGTGCTACCCTGGCAGTTTTTTACCCAAAAACGTTATGCAAAGTGCGAGAATGAAAGAGACAAACCGATATTCATGCCTTGGATAATACACCTGGGCCTGATGTTGGGCTATTTGATCATGCTTCTGCTGGTGATGGTTTTTATTGAGCAATTGCAGACCGGTCCGGCTATCAACTGGAAAGTGCATATTTTCGGGTATCTTGCAACCATCGGGCTCACCATCGGAACCATCTACTTTATCCGCAGCCGGCTGAGCAAAAATTATGTGCAGTACAAAAAATCTCATGGTACGGACTGGGTCTTTGTAACCATGTTGTTCATCATCGTTGTGACAGGTATTGCCCAGCATATTCTTCATCGTGTCGGGTTGTTTGAATCTGCCAATGTCATGTACGTTGTCCATTTAATGGTCGTCGTTCCATGGTTGCTGAGAATGCCTTTCAGCAAATGGGCGCATCTGGTATTCCGTCCGCTGGGTATGTACTTTGCAGCGATACAGAAAGAAGCAATCCTCCGGCAGGAAGCAATATCAGGAACATTTGCTATATCCATCAAATAAAACGAGTGAATATGGAAAAATGCAGAATCGGTGTTTACATTTGTATGTGTGGCACCAACATCGCTAAAATTGTTGATGTGGATGCCGTTGTGGATTACATTTCAAAACTTCCCAATGTGGTTCTGGCCCGCACATACAAGTATATGTGCTCAAATCCCGGGCAGGAAATGATCGTCCAGGATATCAAAGAAAATAAGCTCAACCGGTTGGTTGTGGCTGCTTGCAGCCCTTCCATGCATGAACGCACATTCCGCGCTGCATTGAGGAAAGCCGGAATTAATCAGTACCTTTTTGAAATGGCCAACATACGCGAGCAATGCAGCTGGGTACACGATGATATTAAGGAAGCAACGGAAAAAGCCATGGCATTGACACGGGCAGCTGTCAGACGGGTTGAACTGCACGAATCGCTCGAAAGTATGACAGTTGACATGTGCCCGCAATCACTGGTCATCGGCGGAGGGATAGCAGGAATGACCGCCGCACTTGAACTTGCTGATGCCGGACATGTTGTACACCTGGTTGAAAAAAACAATCACCTGGGAGGAAATCTTGCCCGCGTTGACCTTACCGCACCGTACCTTTATTCAGCTCGTGACTTGGTCACCGAACGCATTACACGCATCCATAATAACAAACAAGTGCATTTGTATCTGAACTCAAAAGTAACCGGTCTGACAGGGTTTGTCGGGAATTTTACTGCAACCCTGGCAGAGCAGAACGGAAGCAAAAAACAAAATGAGGTAAAAATCGGGAATGTTGTGGTGTGTACGGGGTATAAGGAATTTGATGCTTCACGCATCACGCATTATGGTTATGGGAAATTACCCAATGTAATCACCTCATTTGAACTTGAGAGGATGATTCGTACCGGTCGCATTGAAACCAAAGAAGGGAAAATACCAAAGTATGTGGCCATTATCCATTGTGTCGGCAGCCGAAGTCTTGAATTTCATGCTTACTGCTCGCGTGTTTGTTGCATGACTGCATTAAAATATGCACATGAGATAAAATCAGCAAATCCGGGCTGCTACATTTCGGATGTTTACATCGACATGCATGCCTTTGGCAAAGGCCATGAGGATTTTTACCGTCGTTCTTCGGAAGCTAAAACTTTATTTCTGATGTACGAAAAGAATGAACGGCCGGTGATCCGAAGGGCAGGTCCCAAAGATAAATGCGAAATGCTGATTGAAGTGAATGAAAAACTTTCAGGTGAAACGATTGAAATACCTGCCGATCTGATCATCCTTATGGTAGGCATGGAAGCCCGTGAAGATTCGGGTGAAGTTGCCAGACTGGTTAATATAAGCCAGGATAAAGAAGGATGGTTTATCGAGAGTCACCCCAAGCTCGAACCAGTTGCAACAACAACCGATGGAATTTTTATTGCCGGAACCTGTGTTGCTCCCAAAGATATTCCTGATACTGTTGCACAGGCCAGAGCAACTGCTGCCCGAATACTGGCAAAAATTTCCAAAGGCAAGATCGAAGTGGATGCAGTGTACTCGGAAGTCAATGAGGACGTCTGTTCCGGTTGTCGCTTTTGCAACAATCTTTGTCCGTTCAGCGCCATAGAATATAATGAAGAGAAAAAACACAGCCATGTAATCAGTGCATTGTGTAAAGCATGCGGTGTTTGTGTTGCAGCATGCCCATCGTCAGCAATCAAGGGACGGCACTTTACGGATTCGCAGATTCTTGTCCAGATCGACGGATTGCTCGACCCTGTTCAGTAAGCTGCAACAGAAGCACAGAAAAAATCTGTCAGGAATTGAGAGACATATTGTGACAATCAAACAAAAAAAATGATTATGAAAAAGAAAATATTATTGGTTGATGATGACCAGGATCTGGTGCGTGCCTTTCAGGTCAATCTTGAAAATATTGGTTATGCAGTCGTCACAGCCTCCAACGGCAAAAGCGGTTTTGCGAAACTCAAGGAAGAAAG
>Ga0194126_10008613_pt1 | contig 13828 bp, 14 predicted proteins | sample TA2KigC150mmetaG_FD_148641 | JGI IMG/M metagenome (GOLD analysis project Ga0194126, IMG submission 148641) | Freshwater microbial communities from Lake Tanganyika, Tanzania - TA2015035 Kigoma Deep Cast 150m | ecosystem: Environmental > Aquatic > Freshwater > Lake | place: Tanzania: Lake... | reverse complement strand
GCCCTGACCGCCCGTGCCCTGCTGGGCGTGCTGAACTGGACCATCACCTGGTTCCGCCCGACCGGTCCGCTGACCATCGAAGAGATCGCGGATTACATCTCCTCGTTATTCCTCGAAGGGATGTTGTGCCGGGATGCCAATGACCGGTAAATGACCCTCACGCCCGGTCCCCAGGTCTTTCGCAGCGCCGGCGGGGCGCGCGTATTCCGCCTGCCGCTGGTTGCATTCCCGAACCTTACCACGTACGTTTATCTTGTACAGGTAGCGGACATGCTGGCGCTGGTGGATGCCGGGTCTGGCGCCGAATCATCCAATGCCGACCTGGAGGCCGGTTTCGAACACGCCTCCCTGATGGCAGGTTCTCCGCTGCGCATCCGGGACCTGACCCATATCCTTGTCACGCATGGTCACATCGACCATTATGGCGGCATCGCCCACCTGCGTTCGAGGACCGGGGCGCAGGTCTTCATCCATGAACTCGACCGGCAGATCCTGACCCACCACGAGCAACGCCTGGCGATCCTCAGCCGCAGGTTGGAAACCTTCCTCATCGAAGCCGGTATCCCGGACGATACCCGGCTGCCCCTGATGCAACTCTACATCTTCACCAAAGGTTTCTACAGATCGACGCCGGTAAATGCCACCTATGGCGAATTCGGGATGCGGGTCGGGCCTTTCGATGCGCTCCACATCCCAGGCCATTGTCCCGGCCAGGTGGCGCTCCGCCTGCACGACCTGCTCTTTGTCGGCGACCACCTGCTGGCCGGGATCATCCCGCACCAGTCGCCGGAGGGCATCGTCGCCTATGCCGGGCTCGGCCACTACCTCGATTCTCTCGCCAGTCTCCAGCGCTGGGCGGGGGAGGTTTCGCTCGTTTTTACCGGTCACGATGAACCGATCCGCGCCCTGGCAGGTCGCAGCCAGGCAATCCGGGAGGAGATCGGGAAGGAATTGGAAAGGGTTCAGGCATACCTTGCTGAACCGCATACCGTCGCTGAGACCACCGTCCATCTATATGGCGAGATCAAGGGCTACAACAGCCTGTTGGTGGTCGAGAAGACAGGAGCCTTCATCGAATACTTGTACCAACGCGGCCTGCTCGAAATCGCCAACATCGAACAGGTGATGGATCCCGGCTCATCAACGCCGCTGCGATATCGCCGGTCCGCCAGTCAACTCAAATTCTAGAGAGGAGATAGCCTATGTATTCATTCGAACCATCTGATGAACAAAAGATGTTGATCGATGCCGTCAGCCGGTTTGCGGCCAGCGACCTGCGACCGGCGGCGCACGATGCGGAGGAAGCCAAGGAACTCCCGCTGAAATTGATCAACAAGGGCTGGGAGTTGGGTGTCCTGCAGGCATCCATCCCGGAAGCCTACGGCGGCTTTGGAGACCGGTCGGCCGTGACCGGCATCCTGGCGGCCGAGGAACTGGCTTATGGCGACCTGGCCGGCGCGTTGGCGATCGGCGCCCCCGGCCTGTTTGCCATGACCATCCTCCTGGCAGGTTCCGAGGAGCAGAAGAAGAAATATCTCCTGCCTGTAATCGAAGCCGCCTGGTCTCCATATACAGCGGCCTTGATCGAACCAGCGTTCAATTTCGACCCGAATGACCTGAAAACCGTCGCCAAAACCAAAGGCGGGGACTATTTCCTGGACGGGGAGAAGACCTATGTCCCGTATGCGTTGCAGGCGGAGACGATGGTCGTTTTCGCCAGCCTGGATGGCCGGACCAGGGGATTCCTGCTCCCGAAAGGTACGCCCGGTGTGATCATCGCAGCGGAGCGCCAGAAACTGCTCGGCTTGAATGCCATCCCATTTTATGCAGTAAAACTGGAAGGCGTCAAACTGGGGAGCGAAAGCCTCCTGCCGGGCGATTTCAGTCCCATCCTGGCCTCCAGCCGGGTGGCGCTCGCTTCCATGGCCATCGGTGTGGCAAAAGCCGCCTTCGAATATTCGCGCGATTACGCAAAGGAGCGAGATGTATTCGGCGTCAAGGTTGCCCAGAAACAAGCCATTGCTTTCATGCTGGCTGAAATGGCGACCGAGATCGAAGCCGCCCGCCTGCTCGTCTGGGAGGCGGCCTGGATGATAGACGCCGGCAAGGAGGACGCCGCCCGCCAGGCCTACCTGGCTCTCACCGGCGCCTCGGACATGGTGATGATGGTGACAGACCGGGCAGTCCAGATCCTAGGCGGGCACGGTTACATCCGTGAACACCCGGTCGAGTTATGGATGCGCAACGGGCGCGGTTTCCCCATGTTCACCGGCCTGGCGATGGTCTGACAAGGAAGGAGGAGCATATGATCGAATTCGAAGCCCCAAAACCGATTGCCAACCAGGCATTCGTGCTCAAGACGGTTGCAGAAGAGATGATGCGCTCGAAGTCGCGCTATTTCGACGAACACGAGCACGAGATCCCCTACGACTACATCGAGTTCATGCATACCGTCAAACGCGCCACCGGCGCCGGTTCCCTGGTGCCGAAGGAAGAGAAGAAGGAAGAGGATCCCAACAAACCGAAACATGCTCCCATCGGCTACCAGATGCTTGCCAGCATCGCCGAGATGCTGGCCTGGGGCGATGTTGGCATGTACCTTTGCACCCCGGGCGGTCTGCTCGGTGCGGCGGCTGTCCAGGCCGCCGGGACGCCCGAACAGCGCCAGAAGTTTCTCTCCCGCTTCGTCGGAGATAAACCGGTCTTCGACGCCATGTGCATGACGGAAGCCGGCGCCGGTTCGGACACCTCCGCCATCCGCACCACTGCGGTACTGGACAAGGATAAGAACGAATGGGCGCTCAACGGCGAGAAGATATTCGTCACCGCCGGCGACAAGTCCCTGACGCCGAATGAAAAATTCGACAAAGGTTTCATCGTCGTCTGGGCGACGATCGATCCCAAAGCCGGCCGTGCCGGGATGCGCGCCTTCGTGGTCGAGGCCGGGACACCGGGCGTGAGGGTCGAAAAACTGGAACACAAACTCGGCATCCGCTGCTCGGATACCGCCACCATCGTCCTCCAGGATGCCCGTGTCCCATTCGACAGCATCCTCGGCAGCCCGACCGTGGAGACGGATAGCGCCAAGGGCTTCAAAGGCGCCATGGCGACCTTCGATGCCACCCGGCCTTTGGTGGCGGCCGGCGGGATCGGTGTGGCGCGGGCTGCGCTCGATTTCGTCAAGGAGAAACTGGCTGAGAGCGGTGTGGAAATCCGTTACGGCCTGCCGCGCCAGAAAATGACCAATATCGAGCGTGAAGTGATCGACATGGAGATCATGCTGCGCTCGGCCTGGCTGCTTATCATCAAGGCGGTCTGGATGGCGGATAACAAGAAATCCAATGCCCTGGAAGCCTCGATGAGCAAGGTCAAAGCCGGCGATGTCGGCACCAGGATCACCCAGAAAGCGGTCGAACTGATGGGCCCGCTGGGTTACAGCCGGGATTTCCTGCTGGAGAAATGGTTCCGGGATGCCAAGATCACCGATATTTATGAAGGCACCGGCCAGATCAACCGCCTGGTGGTCGCCCGCCAGATCCTGGATTATCACAGCGCCGAACTGCGCTGAAGCGGAAGGAGGAGCCATGACTTACAAGATCCATAGAGCAGTCGTCATCGGCGCCGGGACGATGGGCGCCGCACTGGCCGCCCACCTGGCGAATGCCGGCGTTCCGGTCACCCTGCTGGACATCGTGCCAAAGGACGCGCCGCAGGGCGACAAGCCCACCCGCAATAAAATCGTCGCCGACGGCTGGGAGCGCTGCATCAAAGCCCGCCCGGCCAACCTGATGTCCAGCGACTTGCAGACTTTCGTCTCCATCGGCAACCTGGAGGATGACTTCAATGTCATCGCGCAAGCCGACTGGGTGATCGAAGCCATCGTCGAGAACCTGAAGATCAAGCAGGACTTGATGGCGCGCATCGATGCCATCCGGAAACCGGAGGCCATCATCAGCACCAATACCTCCGGCATCCCGGTCAAGGATATTGCCGCCGGCCGTTCAGATGGTTTCAAACAGCATTTCCTCGGCACACATTTCTTCAACCCGCCGCGCTACCTGAAACTGCTCGAGATCATCCCGACCGCCGATACCCTGCCGGAAGTCACGAAATTCGTATCCTGGTTCGGGGAATACCGGCTTGGCAAGGGCATCGTCCTGTGCAAGGACACGCCCAACTTCATCGGCAACCGGGTGGCGTTCGGGACGGCAGCCTTCGCGCTGGATTTCTTCCTGCAGAACGGGTATACGGTCGACGAAGTCGATGCCCTGACCGGTCCACTGATGGGACACCCGAAGACCGCCACCTTCCGGTTGATCGATCTGGTCGGGGTGGATGTCTGGGAGCATGTGGGCAAGAACCTGGCGCCCGGCATCCCGCACGATAAACTGGCTATGCAATACCTGACAGCCGAGAAACCCACCAGCCTGATCCGCACCATGGTGGAACGCGGCTGGCTGGGGAACAAGGCCAAGGTCGGTTTCTACAAGGAAGTCCGCACAGATGACGGCAAAAAGGAATTCTGGCCGCTGGACCTGGAGAAACTGGAGCACATTCCGCCATCCAAACCGCGCTTCGACTCAGTCGGAAAAGCCAAGGATATCGAAGACCTGGGCGGGCGGCTGAAAGTCTTCCTGGGCGCTGATGATAAAGGCGCGAAACTGGTCCGCGCCCTGACCCTCCAGGGCTTCCAGTATGCCGCCTCGCTCCTGCCGGAAGTGGCCGATACGCCCAAACCGATCGACGACGCCATCCGCTGGGGCTTTATGCACGATGCCGGGCCATTCGAGATCTGGGACATGCTGGGGGTCGAGGCAACGGTCGGGCAGATGAAGGCCGAGGGCTTCGCTCCCGCCAAATGGGTCGAGGCCATGCTCAAGTCCGGCTACGCCACCTTTTATGAATACAAGGCTGGCAGTAAGGTCGGCGTCTACGATGTCGCCAAGAAGGAATACGTCAAGATCGAACGGACCCCCGGCCTGGTCTTCCTCGGGAAACTCAAGGGGACGAAGAAAGTCATCAGCGAGAATGCCGGGGCGACCATCTATGATATCGGCGATGATGTAGCCTGCCTGGAATTCCACACCAAGATGAACGCCATCGACGAAGATATCATGAACATGACCCATGAAGCCATGGACCGGGTCGAGAAGGATTTCGTCGGACTGGTGGTGGGGAACGAGGCGGAGAACTTCAGCGCCGGGGCAAACCTGTTCATGATGGTTGTCGGCGCCCAGCAGGGCATGTGGGACATGCTGGAGGCGGCGGTCAAGAAGTTGCAGGATATGAACATGCGGATGCGCTACTCGCCCAAACCGGTGGTGACCTGCCCGGCCGGCCTGACGCTCGGTGGCGGTTGCGAGATCACAATGCACGGCAGCCGGATCGTGGCGGCGGCCGAGACCTACATCGGCCTGGTGGAACTGGGGGCGGGCGTCATCCCGGCCGGCGGCGGGACGAAGGAACTCCTGCGACGGATCGTCAACCCGCTGATGCGCGTCCCCAATACCGAAGCGCTGCCCGGGTTGATGAAAGTCTTCGACCAGATCGGCATGGCCAAAGTGGCTACGAGCGCCGAGGAGGCGCGCCAGTTCGCCATGCTGGGCCCGGCCGACCGGGTGGCGCTGCATCGTGAATACCAGCTGGCCGAAGCCAAGAAGGAAGTGCTGCACATGGCTGCCACCGGGTACAAGCCGCCGGCGCCGGAACCGATCTATGCCGCCGGGCGCGACATGCTGGCTGCCCTGCGGGTTGGCGCCTGGTCCTTCAGGGAAGGAAAATACATCACCGAATACGAGAACCATATCGCCAACAAACTGGCTTATGTCATGGCAGGTGGCGACATGTCCCGGCCGGCCTGGGTCAGCGAGCAATACATCCTGGACCTGGAGCGCGAGGCGATCCTGTCGTTGTTCGGCGAACAGAAGACCCAGGAACGCATGTGGGCGTTGCTCAACACCGGCAAGCCGCTTAGGAACTAGGAGGTAGGAGATGACTACTCGTGATGCTGTAATCGTGACAGCCCTGCGCACCCCTGTTGGAAAGGCAAAACGCGGCGGGTTGGCGACAGTCAGGCCGGATGAAATGTCCGCCACGGTCCTCCAGGCCCTGCTGGCGAAGACGCCCGGCCTGGACCCGGCCCTGGTAGATGATGTTATCTTCGGCTGCGCCTTCCCGGAAGGGGAGCAGGGGATGAACCTGGCGCGTATGATCGCCTTGCGGGCCGGCCTGCCCCACTCCGTCCCGGCGGAAACGATCAACCGTTACTGCTCTTCAGGTTCGCAGTCGATCGCCCATGCCGCCTATGCCATCATGGCCGGGCAGATGGAGGTTGCCATCGCCGGCGGTGTGGAGTCCATGTCCCTGGTGCCGATGATGGGCTACAAGTTTTCACCGAACACCCACTTTGCCATGGAACTGCCGCATTACTATACCAACATGGGGTTGACCGCCGAGAATGTGTCGGTGAAGTACAACGTCAGCCGGGCGGACCAGGATGCCTTCTCCTACCGCAGCCACCAGAATGCCGCCAGGGCAGTGGAGTCGGGTCTGTTCGACCCGGAACTGGCGCCCATCGATGTCGAACTGAAGGAGATGGGCACGGAAGGGAAACCGGTGACGAAGAAGTTCACGGTCAAGCGGGACGAAGGCCCTCGCGCCGACACCAGCGTGGAAGCCCTGTCGAAACTAAAGCCTGCCTTCAAGGAAGGCGGTACAGTGACGGCCGGCAACTCGTCGCAGATGTCCGATGGGGCGGCGGCGGTAATCGTCATGAGCGCAGACAAAGCCCGCCAACTTGGCCTCAAGCCCCTGGTCCGTTTCGCGGCCTTCGCCGTCGGCGGGGTCGCGCCGGAACTGATGGGCATGGGTCCGGTGGCGGCTGTCCCCAAGGCATTGAAGATGGCCGGGTTGAAACTGGATGACATTGGCTTGATTGAACTGAACGAGGCCTTTGCCGCCCAGAGCGTGGCTGTGGCCCGCGAGTTGAAACTGGATATGGAAAGGGTCAATGTCAATGGTGGGGCGATCGCCCTCGGTCACCCCCTGGGTTGCACCGGCGCCAAACTGACCACCCAGTTGATCTTCGAGATGGCGCGCCGCAAAGCAAAATATGGCATGGTGTCCATGTGCATCGGCGGCGGGATGGGCGCGGCTTCGATCTTCGAGAACCTGCAATAACGTAGGATCCAGAGTGTGTTCCGGAGCACATGGTCCGACCAGATAAAAAAAGGAGAAATGACATGCCACTCACAATTGCCGACCTGATGTCCAAGATGCCCGGCGCATTCCTGCCGGAAAAAGCCCCCGGGCTGGATGCCGTCCTGCAATTCAAATTCAGCGGCGCCGAGGCAGGCGACTGGTACGCCACCATCAAGGATGACAAATGCACGGTCACCCAGGGGGAGCATGCTACCCCCAAGATGACCCTCACCGCCGATTCCGGGGATTATGTCAAGATCTTCACCGGTGAACTGGACGGGATGCAGGCCTTCATGCAGGGCAAGATCAAACTTGCCGGCGACCTCAACCTGGCCATGAAACTGATGACGATGTTCAAGATCCGCTGAATCCCTTTCGCCAGGGAGGAACGGTTGCGGCGGCGGGTCTCCCGCCGCCGCAAAACTAGTATGGAATACCCGGCCTCGCACAGGAGGCCGGGTATTGTATTTCAATTTCATTGAATTGTGGAAGGCCGGCTACTTTTCGACTCTGACGGCGTCCAATTGAGCGGAGGTCATTGCGGTCTCGATCGTGTTTTTTGCGCCGGGCAGGCGCATGGCTTTGACCACCAGGTCGGCGATGGCGGTGACGCCAAATCCCGCGCCGTAGTGTGCGCTCAGGTCGCCGAGTTGCAGGCGGCAGTTTTCACAGGCCGCCACCACGATGGACGCGCCGGAGCGGCGCACCTGTTCGACCTTCGGCTTGCCGGTCAACATGCGCAGGTCCATCACGTCGGGGTTGGCCACCAGTCCCGACCCGCCGCCGCAGCAATAGGCTTCCTCGCGGCTGGGGGTTAGTTCCCGGAAATCGGTCGTCACTGCTTTCATGATGATGCGTGGTTCCTCGATCACGCCTCCTTTGCGGCCTAGGTTGCACGAGTCGTGGTAGGCGATCGGCTCGGGATTGGCGGCCGGATCGAGGTCCAGCCGGCCGCGCTGCACGTAGTCGGCAATCACCTCGACAATGCTGCGCACGCGGAAATTGAACTCGTCGCCGAACCAGTTGGGCGCCGTCCAGCGCATGGCGTAGTAGGCGTGGCCGCACTCGGAGATGACGATCTCCTGCACGCCGAGTTCCCTGGCCTCGTCTGCGATGCGCCTGGCGATGGCTTTGGCGCGGCTGGCGTCGCCAAGGAAGACGCCGTAGTTGGCGGCCTCGTAGATGCTGAGCGTCCAGTCTTCGCGGACGGTCTCGAAAATGGCGGCGGCCGGCAGGATGGTGTGCGCGCCGGCCAGGGCGACATACAAGATCCTAGCGCCCTTCTTCTGGACCGGGATGCGCGCCTGCGGGTTACCGGTCAATTCCTGCAACTCCTTCTCCATGTCCTTGATGCTGTCGAGGAAGTAGCCCAGGTAACTGCTTGGGTCGCGGCCCTTCTCGATGGCGGAGTCGGCCAGCATTTCCAGGATTTCCGGGGCGTTTCCGGTGGCGGTCGCCATGGCGCGGATGGAGGTCATCAGCAGGGGGGTGTCCACGCCCATCGGGCAGTTGATGGTGCAGCGGGCGCAGAGTGTGCATTTGGTGAACGCCATCTCGGCCAGCGTGGCCAGTTTTTCGTCGGTCAGTTTTTCGGAGCGCGTCCAGGCCGGGAAGAGTTTGCTCAGCCAGTCGTATTCCGAGCGATAGACCTTGCGCAGTTCCTCGGCGCGCATCGAAGGCATGTGCGCCGCGATCGGCTCGGCCTGGTAATAGTGGCAGGCCTCGGTGCAGATGCCGCAGCGGGCGCAGACTTCGAGCGCGGCCGCCAGCGGCTGGTTGACCTGCTTTTGCAGGACGCCCAGGGCGGTTTCGGTTTTCTCGCTCATGCCGTCATCTCCTGCTGGCCGTGCGGGAAGACCCCGCGCCGCCCGAAGAATTTCCCGAAGAACAGCCGGGAGAAGAAGAAGTAAATGCAGTGCCTGATCTTGCCGAGCGGCATGTAAACGAACACCAGCGCGCTGGCGATGTAAAACATGGGCAGCAGCGCCAGGTTCCAAAGTGCAACCGTCCCCGCAGCCAGGAACAGGCTGACCAGCAGGATGGCAAAATAATCATCCGGCGCGCTGAGGGCTTTCAGACTTTTTTCGAAGAAGCGCGAGACGAATCCCAGGAACGCGAGCGCCGCGCCGAAGCCGGTGACGATTGCCAGCCCGATTCGAATCGGACCGGGAACCTGCGCGAGCCACGGGCTGAGGAGCAGCACGCCCAGGCTGAGGAACACGGTCAGGTGGAAGCCAACGCCGCGCAGGTAGGCAATCGCGTGGCGGCGGGTGCTTTCCTTTGCCCAGGGCGCCATGCCCAGCGTCAGCGCGTAGGCCACGCCTTTGGCCGGGCTGCCCTTCAGCGCGGACCGGTCGGCGGGCCGCGCCAGCCGGAGGAAGGTCCGCAGCCGTAGCGCAAAGGCGGCGATGCAAAAGACTGCCGCGGCCGCGGCCAGGAGCTGTGTCAACAGAAGGAAGTTCATTCGATACCTCTAATTGAACCGTTCCCGGCGGGAGGGAATCCCGCCAGGGACGCGTCGCTTATTTTGCGCGGCGGACAACGAAGCGGAATTCCTTCTCCACCTTGTCCAGCGAGACGAGTTCGTTGCCGGTGCTGCGGCACCAGGCCGGGACGTCGGCCATCACGCCGGGGTCGGAGGCAACGGCTTCGAGGGTCTGCCCAATTTCGATTTCCTTGATGGCTTTGGCCATCTTGACGATGGGCATCGGGCAGAGCAGGCCTTTGAGATCGAGGGTGGTCATTGAATTACTCCTTTGCGTTTAGATAAAGAGGGTGACGCGGCTTTCGGATGCTTCTTCGAGGAACTTCGCCACGCCGACCGGTTCGGTGACATTGGGCTTGAAATCTTTCGCCGGATCGTATTCCATCACGTCCATGCTCATCTGGCACGGCATCATTTTGATGCCCAGTTCGACGGCTGTGTCGTATAGTTCGGACAGGGAGGCGACGCCTTTCTGTTTCATCATCAGTTTGAACATCCAGCGTCCCATCCCGCCCATGTTCAGCCGGCTGGGGCCAATGGCCTTCAGTCCGCCGCGGTTCATCAGGCCGAGCATCCGCCCGAACAGGCTTTTGCCGGTCATAATGCCATCCTTCTGGATGGCTTTCATGCCCCAGAAGGTGAAGAACATGGTCACTTCCATGCCGGAGGCGGCCGCGCCGGTGCCGATGATGAAGGCGGCCATCACCTTGTCCAGGTCGCCGCTCAGGACCACCACGGACAGTTTGTTCTTGACCGGCTTGCCGCCGATGGCTTTCAGAACACTTTCGGGAAAGATTTCTTCGGGCTTTGCCATTTCATTTTCTCCTTTTTTTGGATTGTCATCTCGCAGGCGTTCACCTGCCAGGTGGAATGACCAGGCGAAACTACGCCTGTTTGGATTCGACATATTCCTCGACCAGCGAAGCGCGGTGGGTGATGCGGTCGCGCATCACGCCGCGCAGCAAGTCGAGCGCCTCGATGAGACGAAGGTCGTCCAGGCTGTATTCCACATTCATGCCTTGACGAGTGGCTTTAACCAGGTTACGGTCTCGCAGCACCTTGAGGTGGCGCGAAGTGGTTGGTTGCGGCAGGCCGAGGGCGGTCGTCAGGTCGCTGACTGTGTATGGTTTCTCGGAGAGGGCATAAAGGATCAGGATGCGGTTCGGGTCGGCCAGTGCAGAACAAACTTCGGCGTGAAGGTTGGTGACTTCCTGATGGAGGGGGGTGATTTCCATACGAAATGGCTTTCTTTCGAAAATTCGGATATACATATATACTTGCATTAGACTATACTCCTTCCCCTACCCTCTTCATTGTGCAACATGTCACAACAACGATGTGACTGTTATCACCTCGAAGGGATGTTGTCCTTGAATAAATGACGATTCAAGGCGGAATGTACAATTCAAAATGAATATGTTTTTCTGCGTGCAATTTCCACGCAGAAAAAAACACATCGCAGGCAAGGTTTCAGGACCTGAATGACTGTATAATCGGATTGAATTTCCTGGAGATCACCGATGAGTCATGAAAACCCCCCCAATGTTGGCGAACGGCTTAGGATGTTACGGACATCGCACAAGATGTCCCTTCGGTATCTGGCTCAGGCCAGCGGTCTTTCAGCCAATGCTCTGAGCATGATAGAACACGGCCGGGCTTCTCCCTCAGTCAGTACGCTCTATAAACTGGCGGATGCCTTGGCCATTCCCGTTACTGCTTTTTTTGGTCAGGAGGAGGCGCGCCAGGAGGTGATCCATGTGAAGGCGCAAACAGGTGCGCGGGTCCCCATCGAACGTGGATATTGGGAAGGGCGGGGGGGCGAGAAGTTCATTGGCCGCGTGGAGCCATTCGTGTTATCTCTTGAAGCGGGTGCGGACAGCGGGCCGATGGCTATGGTGCATACCGGCCATGAATTCGTTTATTGTTTGCAAGGCATGATCGAGTATCGCGTCGAACGCAAACCCTATGTGTTGAATTCCGGCGATAGCCTGCTTTTTGCCGCTCATCTCAGCCACCAGTGGCGCAATGTTGGAAAGGCCCCTGCTGAGTTGTTGATCATGCTCTCCAGTTTCGAGGAGTCCGATCATCCCCTCGCGGTTCATCTCAAAAATAAATCAGCCGGCAGGTAGAATACCCACCGGCTGCCAGCGACTGGTCAGGCGTACAGGCCCCAATCTAGTGCGCCGGGATCCTCCATCAACGAAAAATCCCAGGGCTCCATTCCCAGTTCGATCACCACCGGCATGGCGACCCCCTCCTGCGCCTTTTGGCGGGTGGTCTCGATCATTGCCGGGCCGTACGGGCAGAAGGGAGTAGTCAGGATCATATTTACCTTGAGGACCCCATCATCCACCCTTATCTTGCGGATCAAACCCAACTGGATGATGGACAGGCCGATCTCGGGATCGACCACTTCGGCCAATTTGGCCCGCAGGACAGGGACCAGGTCCGGGTGGGTCTCGTGGATCTCCCAGCGGATCTCGGTTGGTGTGCTGTCTGGTTCGGTCATTTTGGCTGCTCGCTCTGGATGACATATGTGCAATGGGCATCCCCGCTCAGGATGCAGCGCACTTTGCTCGCCGGGACGGCCAGCATTTTTGATATGAGGGTCTGGTCGACGGTGCAGACCTCGGGATGGTTCTGCCCGATCTGGAGATACGGGCAGGTGATCTCGTGGATGCGGTACTCGCTGCCGGCTTTCTCCCACTCGATGTTGAAGCCTTCATCCGCCAGCAGTGTTTTCAAGAAGTCCAGCCGCTCTTCCATCGGCAGGTCGGCAAGTTTGGCGGCATAATCGCCGGCCATTTCCTCGGCCATCTGGAGGAAGAGTTTGCCGACGACAGGTCCCGGCAGGCTCTCCTTGAGTTGGTCGAGCAGGCGGGAGGTCAGGCGCAGGTAACGGGTCGGGAAGCGCTCCAGGCCGGTCTCGGTCAGGAAATAGACCAACCGCGGCCGGCCGACGCCGTGCCGTTCCTCCTCCGCCTGGACCAGCCCCTCGACCTGCAGGTTGCTGAGGTGGTGGCGGACGGAGATCGGGTTGATGCCGACCGCCTCGGCCAGGTCGTTGATCGTGGACCGCGGCTGGCGCTGCATCGTCAGCAGGATTCGTTCCCGGGTGCTTTTCATGGTACGGTGAGTATACCCGGCCTGGTGTGGGCTGTCAATAAACTATATAATTATCATAAAAATCAATCCGCCCTCGTTCCGGGTTGGGAACGGGGGCGGAAGTCGATCGGTCTGGTTCGGGCATTAGGGTTTATTGCCGCCCGACCCGCCGGGGCCTTTCGGACCGGGGGTCTTGACCGGGTCGGGGTTCCCTCCGCCGGTGGGGGTGTGGAGCGGATCCCCACCGCCTTCGCCCTGGTTTTCACCGCCCTCGCCCGCATTCCCTTTGCCGGATGGCGTGCCGGAGCCCTGCGGGCCGGGTCCATTACCGGCATCGGTTGGAGCGCCCTGCGGTTGCAACTCGGCGCGCACCGTATTGCGGAATCCCTGCGGGTCGACGATCCCGCTGTCCACCATCCGGATGCGGGTCTCGAGCATGGTCTGGATCTGGGCCATCAACTGGCTCGTCTCGCCGCTGGACTGGGTTTGCAGGATGGTCATGACCTGCTGCTGCGTTTGCAGGGAGGTTTGGATCTTCAACAACGCGCCCTGCATGGCGGCATCGTCCATTTCGGCGGCGGTCTGCAGGGCATTTTCTATATGCAAGTTCAACCGCTGGGCAGCCTCGGCTGGCGGCACGACTCCCAGGGCGGTCATGGCGACCATCTCCTGTACCCGTTTCTCGACCAGCGCCATCAACATATCCACCTCCACTTCGGCGTTGGTATTCATCCAGAGTTGCGCATCTTCGGTGAATATCTTGACCGGGTAGAGCGCCTCGGTCGGGAGGTCGTCCTGGGCGGCATAGACGGTTGCGGACCCGCCCAGCAACATCACGATCGCAACAACAACTGCAATCACAGCGTTCATGGTAATTTTTCCCTTTCTGGATACTGTCATCCATCCCATGAGACGCTGTTTTTTCCCTGTGGATACGGCAGGGGCTAAAGTTGCCGCCTGTGCCAGGAAACGGGCACGGCCGCGCGCCGCAGCCTGGGGGTTGCGGTCTGCTGGTACCTTCAGCAGTTCGATGGCTTT
>Ga0194126_10008606_pt1 | contig 13835 bp, 13 predicted proteins | sample TA2KigC150mmetaG_FD_148641 | JGI IMG/M metagenome (GOLD analysis project Ga0194126, IMG submission 148641) | Freshwater microbial communities from Lake Tanganyika, Tanzania - TA2015035 Kigoma Deep Cast 150m | ecosystem: Environmental > Aquatic > Freshwater > Lake | place: Tanzania: Lake... | reverse complement strand
AAGGACGGGATCGAAATTCCCAAGGGGAGTACGGTCTGTCACACCCGTGGTTAAGTTCATTGTTAATTTACCCTATCCTCTATCATACAAGGGGAGAGGGCAAGGGTGAGGGTGGTTGGTACTATGCTCTAAGTGGATTCTGTCTGTGATCATATGTCTTATGTGCTATGATAATTTCAATGAAGATCATAGACATACACACCCACGGCATAGGCGGTTTCGATACAAGGGCAAACCTTATAGAAGATATCCTGAAGATCGCTGAAATACATGGTTCTTACGGAGTGTCGGAAATCCTTCCAGCCATATATCCGGCTCCAATAAAGGCAATGAGGGAAAATATGGAGACGGTGAAAAAGGCGATGGAGATTCAGCGCTCAGCAGCCAGCGCTCAGCAGTCAAAAATCACCGGAATCCATCTCGAAGGTCCATTCCTGAATCCTGTAAAATCCGGCGCCCTGCATACTCCTTCTTTCGTTGAAGCCAGTGAATACAACTTTTGTAAACTCATTGAAGGCTTTGAAGATATGGTAAAGATCATAACGGTTGCGCCTGAGATTAAAGGATCTGTTGAACTCATCAGGACGATTTCTGATAAAGGAATCATTGTCAGCATGGGTCATTCCGATGCAACATATGCAGAGGCTGAGGCAGGGTTCCATGCAGGAGCAAGGGGCATTACTCATATATATAATGCAATGCGGGGTTTTCATCACAGGGAACCAGGGATTGCCGGATTCGGCCTTTTGAATCAGGATATCTGCATTGAGATAATTGCAGACCCTTTTCATCTCCATGAAAAGACAATTGAACTGATATTCAAAACAAAAAATCATGACAGAATAATCATAGTCTCAGATACGGTAAAAGAGACAAAAACTCTCCCTCAGAACAAAAGCGTTGCCGATGTTCATGGCAAACTCCTCGGCGGCAGCATGACTGTAGCTGAATCGGCACAGAGACTCATTCAAACAGGTTATGATGAGGGTGTTATAATGAATTGTATAAGCGCAAACCCTGAGCGGTATTTAATGGGGTAGTAGTCGGGAAGCAAAATATAACATCTGGAGGCGCCATTATGGCAGAAAAAATTATTATCTATGGCAAGGCAGGCTGACCTTTCACAGACAAAGCCAGGTCGGCGTATGGAGAAAAAGCAAGCTATATCGATGTAAAAGCAGACAGCAAAAAATTGGAAGAGATGTTGAAAATTTCAGACGGGGTCAGGAAAGTGCCTGTTATTGTTGAGGGAGAAAAAGTAACAATCGGGTTTGAAGGCACCTGAGGGGTCTGACTGCCGATAGTTTATCGGCAATAAATTAATGTAAAACATGCAGGTTTTATATGAAAAATATTATAATTAATAGATAATGTGGTATGCTGTTTATACTAAACCCAAGAAGGAAGATTCTGTAGCTTTTTTCCTGCAAAATATAGGACTTGAAGTCCTTAATCCAAAAATCAAATTCAGAAAATTCAAACGCAACAAGCTGACTGATGTTATAGAACCTCTCTTCCCATGCTACCTTTTTGTAAACTTCGATAAAGACAAATACACTCATCTCGTAACCTATACAAGGGGTGTGAGGTATGTTGTCGGTAAAAAGAACCCTGTAGCAGTGCAGGATGAGGTTGTAAATGCAATAAAGGACGGGATAGAAGATAATAACCTAATCGTTATTAAACCCTCTGCTTTTAAGAACGGTGACAAGGTTCTGATAAAGGACGGACCCTTCAAAGATTTTTACGGTATTTTTGAAAAAGAGATCAAAGGCCATGAAAGAGTAATGATACTGCTTGAAACAATGCAGTGCAGAGTCGAACTTGACAGTTATTTTCTGGCAGTAGCATGAAAGCAGTTTAGCCTGCAGGCCTGTCAGCTTGGAGGCTTTCTTAAATATTATGCTTGAAAGCAGATCGCTGAGAGCATTTTTAAAAGGACATGCCCGAATTGGACATGAATGGCGGTAGCCTGCCTCCTTTAGCTTGCCAGCTTGCCGGCTTGTCAGCTAAAATAGCAAAATCATGAAAGGTATTATCTTGGCAGGCGGGAGCGGTACAAGGCTTTATCCGGTCACAATAGGGGTCTGCAAGCAGCTCTTGCCTATATACGATAAACCCATGATCTACTATCCTTTATCAGCGCTCATGCTTTCAAGAATAAAGGACGTCCTCATAATATCAACCCCTCAGGATCTGCCGAGATTCAGGAATATATTCGGCGATGGGTCTCATTTGGGGCTCAATTTTTCCTATAAGGAACAAATTTATCCGGGCGGCATTGCCGAGGCATTTATATTAGGTGAAGAATTCATAGGCAGCGATAATGTCTGTCTTGTGCTGGGTGACAATATTTTTTACGGCCACGGCCTTACCGAGCTGTTTAAAAAGGCTACACACAACATAGACACAAAGGGCGGAGCAATAATATTCGGCTATTATGTTAATGATCCTGAACGGTACGGTGTCGTGGAGTTTGATCAGGAGGGGAATGCCCTGTCAATCGAGGAAAAACCAAAAGCGCCGAAGTCAAAATATGCAGTGACAGGCCTCTATTTCTATGACAATGAGGTAATAAATATTTCAAAGAACATGAAGCCTTCACGGAGGGGAGAACTCGAAATAACAGATGTAAACAGGGAATATCTCAGGAGAGGGAAGCTCAGGGTTGAACTCCTCGGAAGGGGATATGCATGGCTCGATACAGGAACTCATGAGAGTCTTCTGGAAGCAGGAGAATTTATAGCTACAATTGAAAAGAGACAGGGCCTGAAAATAGCCTGTATTGAAGAAATCGCATACAAATTAGGATATATTGATAAAAATCAACTGGCAAAACTCGCCCAGCATTTAAACCACAACGATTACGGTAAATACTTGATGAGGCTCATCAAATAAGCATGGAGTATGGAGCAAAGCGCATAGAGCAACAAACTAAAAGCAATTATTTGCTGATCTTGAATGCTCTTGGCTCTAAGCTCATGGCTCATAGCTCGTAGCGATGCCTTTTACTTTCAAGCGGCTCTCTATCCCGGATGTCATTCTCATCGAACCAAGAATCTTTGCTGATGCGAGAGGGTTTTTCGTAGAGACATATAAATATTCAGATTTTCTCAACATAGGGATACATGAGCAATTTGTCCAGGATAATCATTCGAGGTCGGCACACAGAGTCTTAAGGGGGCTCCATTACCAGAAGGATCCGCATGCACAGGGTAAATTGGTTCAATGTCTGCGGGGCAATATCTTTGATGTGGCAGTGGATATAAGAAAAGGGTCACCGACATTCGGACGATGGGAAGGGGTTGAGTTATCTGAAGAGGATCATCGGATGCTCTATGTACCTCCCGGTTTTGCACATGGTTTTGTTGTTCTCAGCGGATCAGCTGATGTTGTATACAAATGCACAGGAGAATATTCTCAGGCGGATGACAGGGGAATTATATGGAATGATCCTGATATCAATATCCAATGGCCGGTCAACGACCCTGTACTCTCTGAAAAAGATATGAAGCATCCGTTATTGAGGGATGCTGATAATAATTTTGAGTACAAAAAACGTGATGCTTAACCTCAACCTCAATCTTAACCTTTCTCTATCTCAATGAAAATCCTTATCACAGGCGCCAACGGCCAGCTTGCGAAGGAATTCCAGCAATCATTAAAAGATTATGAATATAAGGTGGCGGCTCTTGATAAAGAAAAACTGGATATATCCGATCCTGACAGCATAAAAACAGCCTTCTCTCAATATACGCCAGACATTGTTCTGAATTGTGCTGCATATAATTTTGTTGATAAGGCTGAAGAAGATTTTGACACCGCATATAAGGTAAATGCTCTGGGAGTGAAAAATCTGGCCTCTATGTGCAAAAAGAACAATGCCCTCCTGATTCACTTCAGCAGTGATTATGTATTTGACGGTGAAAAGAAGGATTTCTATACAGAGGAAGATGCGCCGAACCCGATCAACAGTTATGGAAAAACGAAGTTGCTCGGCGAAACTTTTTTAAAAGAAGAAACAGATAATTTTTTGCTGTTCAGAGTGAGCTGGGTATTTGGAGAGGGCAAGCAGAACTTTCTCTATAAGTTGCTGGAGTGGGCAAAAAAGAACAGGGTTATGAAAATCGTCTATGACCAGATCTCGGCGCCTACTTTTACAAAGGATATCGTAAGCCTCACAATGCTGGCAATCATCAAAGGAATGAGGGGAGTTTATCATCTGACCAACAGCGGGTATGCCTCACGATACGAAGTCGCACGTTATTATATAGAAAGGCTTGGTCTCGACAACCTGATATTGCCGGTAAGCTCAGATTCATTTCCTGTGCCGGCAAAAAGGCCGTTCTTCTCTGCAATGTCAAATCTGAAGCTTTCAGAAGAATTAAATGTTACGATACCTGACTGGAAAGTCGGGATAGACAGATACGTTCAACTCATGTTCGAAAAAGAGGAGATCTGATGAGAAAGCTCTTAGCAACAGGCGGCGCAGGGTTTATAGGGAGCGAATTTGTCAGGCAGGGAGTGGAGAGAGGGTATGAGATCGCAGTTATTGACAAGCTTAGCTATGCAGGAGATACAGAGAGATTAAAGAATGCAGAAGGGAAGATAACATTTTATAAGATCGATGTAACAGACAGAGAATCTGTCGGAGAAGTTTTCAGAAAAGAAAAACCTGATATCGTTGTCCACTGGGCAGCAGAGAGCCATGTTGACAGGAGCATACAAGACGCCTCTCCTTTCCTCGATACCAATATAAAAGGCACCCAGGCGCTTCTCGACATTGCAAGACAGCATGAAATTAAAGGATTCATAAATATCTCAACAGATGAGGTATACGGCGATCTCGAGGAAGAAGGTCAGTTTTATGAGACAACGCCGCTTAATCCAAGTTCGCCTTACTCTGTAAGCAAGGCGTCTGCTGATATGCTCGGAAGGGCATATCACAGGACGTATGGCCTGCCTGTCATAACAATCAGACCATCGAATAACTATGGGCCATGGCAGTATCCGGAGAAACTTATTCCGGTCGTGATACTGAAAGCGTTGAACAATCAGAAGGTCCCTGTTTATGCAAAGGGTGAAAATGTCAGAGAATGGCTGTTTGTATCTGACTGTGCCGAGGCAGTCTTTGAAGCAGTTGAGAAAGGCAGGGCAGGTGAAATATACAATGTCGGAAGCGGAGAAGAAAAGAGAAATATAGATGTTGTTAAAACCATCTTGAAGATATTAGGGAAGACAGAAGACTTAATAGAATTTGTAAAAGACAGGTTGGGGCACGATTTCAGATATTCGCTCAATTCAGACAGGATACGCCGGGAGATCGGCTGGAAGCCGAAGGTGCAATTTTCAGAAGGCATTGAGAAAACTGTAAAGTGGTATCTGGATAATGTGGAATGGGTGAAAAGAAAGATATATGTTTAGCGATAGAATTTTCAGGGAATATGACATTCGAGGTGTAGTAGGAAGAGACTTTGACGAGGATTTTGCTTTTTCGCTCGGAAAGGCTTTTTCTGTCCTTATCAGAAAGGCAAATCCTTCTGCAAAACTGGCGAGTGTGGGACGGGATGCACGGTTGAGTTCAGAGGCCCTTGCAAAGAATATTATGAGAGGGATCACTTCAACCGGACTCAATGTATATGACATAGGTCTCTGCCCGACGCCTCTGCAATATTTCTCTATTCATCATATGAACCTTGATGGCGGTATTATGGTGACGGGAAGCCATAACCCGCCTGAATATAACGGTTTCAAAATGAGCATAGGAAAAGAAACCATATTTGGCGATAAGATCCAGAGCGTCAAAGAAATCATGCAAAAAAAATTGTTTACTGAAACAGCGGGTCAGGGGCAGATTGAGCGATATGATATAGCCACTGCATACAAAGACTTCATGCTGAACAGGTTTTCCTATTTGTCCGAAAAGGATTACAGGAGTCTGAAGGTTGTGGTTGATGCAGGAAATGGCACAGCCGGTATCGTGGCCCCTGAGATTTTGGCTGCAATGGGTTGTGAAGTCATCCCCCTTTACTGTGAGCCCGACGGCCGGTTCCCTAACCACCACCCGGATCCGACCGTTGTTGAATATATCAAAGATCTCATAAGAATAACAAAAGAGCAAAAGGCTGATTTTGGTGTGGGATATGATGGGGATGCCGACAGAATAGGGCTTGTTGACAGTTCCGGCAATATCGTATGGGGTGATCAGATGATGATAGTCCTTTCAAGGGATATCCTGAAAAGGAATCCGGGCGCAACTATCATCGGAGACGTCAAATGTTCACAACTGATGTTTGATGATATAGAGAAGCATGGTGGCCATCCTATAATGTGGAAGACAGGACACTCTCTGGTAAAAGACAAGATGAGGAAAGAAGCTGCGCCGCTTGCAGGTGAATTCAGCGGCCATATCTTTATCGGAGATGATTATTATGGTTATGATGATGCTATCTATACGACTTTCCGTCTCATTGAGATTATGAAGATCTCAGGTCTCGGGATTAACGAACTGCTTTCAGACATCCCCCGCATGGTCTACACCCCTGAGATACGGCTGGAATGCCGCGATGACCGGAAGAAGAGGATTGTAGAACTTTTGGTGAATAAATGTAAGGAATACGCTTTGTTGAGCAATGGTCCGATCACCATTAAAAAGATCTATGATATTGATGGCGCAAGGGTTGTGTTTGAGAAGGGATGGGGCCTCGTTAGGTCGAGCAACACCCAGCCGGTAATCGTAATGCGCTTCGAGGCAGAAGATGAAAAGTCCCTGAATCAATACAGATCCTTTTTGGAAAATGAACTTAAAAAAGTCAGTAAGCAGTAGGTATTAAGCGCTAATATGAAATATAATAATATAAAATATTTTGCTGCGTACTTTTTACCAAAAAGGGAGAATTTATGAAGGCTCTTATACTTGCCGGCGGTTCGGGCACAAGGCTCTGGCCCTTAAGCAGAAAAAACTATCCAAAGCAATTCCTGAAGCTGAATGCCAGTAAATCTCTCCTGCAGGAAACCGCGGAAAGGCTCCTGAGAGTTGTATCTGCTGAAAACATGATCGTCATGACAAACAATGAATATAAATTCCATGTCCTGACCGATCTCCATTCCCTTGTCCTGAACCAGCCAGACGTCAATAATATCATCCTTGAACCTGTCGGCAGGAATACAGCGCCGGCAATAGCCCTCGGCATGAAATACTGCATCGAAAAACTCGGGTGCAAGGAAGACGAGGTAATATTCATCTCTCCTGCAGATCATATTATTAAACCTCCTGAGAGATTTGCTGAGTATGTAAGACTTTCTGAGGAGATATCCGGAAAAGGCTATATAGTAACATTTGGCATAAAACCCACAAGACCCGAGACCGGGTACGGCTACATAAAAGCAAAAAGCAATGAGCAAAGAGCAAAGAGCAAAGATTATTTTCTGGTTGAAAAATTTACAGAAAAGCCTGATATTGATACCGCCGGGCAGTATGTAAATGAAGGGAGTTACTACTGGAATTCCGGTATGTTTGCATTCAGCATACGCACGATGATGGAAGAGTTTGAAAGATATGCGCCGGATATCAGGGCCATAATGGATATGAGCTTCGAGGAGATGATCGCAAATTTCCATAAGATGCAGGATATTTCCATAGACTATGCTGTGGCTGAGAAATCAGAAAGAATCGTAGTTATGCCCCTCGATGTATATTGGAATGACATTGGCTCATGGGACTCGCTCTATGATGTGGCAGATAAAGATGAGATGGGTAATATCAAAATGGGCGATGTTATTACGATGGATACAAAGGACACCTTTGTGATGAGTAATAAAAGGCTGATAACAACAATAGGGCTTGAAGATTGTCTAATAATAGACACAGATGATGCAGTTTTGGTCGCCAAAAAGGGGGAAACACAAAAAGTAAAAGAAATTGTAAATAAGTTAAAAGAAGATGGCAGAAAAGAGGCGTCAGAGCATGTAACAACATATCGTCCGTGGGGAAGTTATACGGTTCTCGAAGAAAGTGAACGCTATAAGATCAAAAGGATAGTTGTCAATTCCGGAGAGCGATTAAGCCTTCAGATGCATTATCACAGGTCGGAACACTGGGTAGTAGTAAAGGGAACGGCCAAGGTAACAATCGGCGATCTTGATAAACTTGTTCATGAAAATGAATCAGTATATATACCAAAATCAACCCTTCACAGGCTTGAAAACCCGGGCAAGGTGCCTCTGGAGATAATCGAGGTTCAGAACGGGGAATATGTGGGCGAAGACGATATCGTAAGAATAGATGATGTTTACGGGAGGAACAAAGAAAAAGGTTAAGGTTGAGGTTAAGGTTAAGTAAAAAAATAAAATAGAGGTTGGGTGATATGAAAAGGGCATTAATAACTGGAATAACAGGTCAGGACGGTTCATACCTTGCGGAGCTGCTTTTGTCAAAAGATTACGAAGTGCATGGTCTGATCCGCAGGTCAAGCGCATTCAACACCGGGAGGATAGATCATATATACAGAGACCCCCACTTGCCGGGGACGCGGCTGTTTTTACAATATGGCGACTTGTCGGATTCAGGCCAGCTTGCAAATATGATCTATAACATCAGGCCGGATGAGATTTACCATCTTGGGGCTCAGAGTCATGTAAAAGTGAGCTTTGATATGCCGGAATATACCGGAGATATAACAGCCCTCGGCACGACAAGATTACTCGATGCTGTAAGGCGAAGTGGGATAAAAACCAGATTTTATCAGGCTTCTTCATCAGAGATGTTCGGCGCAAGCCCTCCGCCTCAAGATGAAAAGACGCCTTTTTATCCACGCAGTCCATACTCGGCTGCAAAAGTTTATGCCTACTGGATGACGATAAATTACCGTGAAGGCTACAAGATGTTTGCATGCAACGGTATTCTCTTCAACCATGAATCACCGCGAAGGGGTGAAACCTTTGTTACCAGGAAGATCACCCGTGCCCTTGCAAACATGCTCGCAGGAAAACAGAAAAAGCTTTATTTGGGCAATATCGAAGCAAAGAGAGACTGGGGGTTTGCGCCTGAGTATGTAGAATGCCAGTGGATGATATTGCAGCAGGATAAACCGGATGACTATGTTATCGGCACAGGCGAAAGCCACTCGGTAAAAGAATTTCTCGATGAGGCATTTGGCTATGTCGGCATCGGGATAGAATGGAAAGGAAGCGGCGCAAACCGTAAGGGTATTATCAAATCCTTAACCCCGGCCTTGACCTCAACCTTTAAGGTCGGAGACACGCTTGTTGAGATAGACCCAAAATATTTCCGGCCTACTGAGGTGGATTTCTTAAAGGCTGATATCACAAAAGCCAGAGAGAAACTCGGATGGGAGCCGCGGACAACATTCAATGAACTCGTAAAAATAATGGTTGATTATGATATGAAGCTCACAGGTCTGAAGCCGGTCGGTAAAGGCATAAAGATATGCGAAAAGAAAGGCTTTACCTACACCAAACACGACTTTGCAAAATACGAGAAGATAAGGGAAAGGTGTTAAAGGCCGTGAACAGAACGAGGTATGTGAGTCGTGATTAGTGATTATGCTGAGGAAAGTCCTCTTTATTCCCTCCCCCTTGAGGGGGGAGGGTTAGGGAGAGGGTGTTTGATAAAAAGAAGTTACAGCACCCTCCCCTTAGTCCCCTCCCCTCAAGGGAGGGGGAGAGTGGATTACTGAACTTTTTTATTATATGAAGATCACTGACAAAATATTCATAGCCGGAGGCACAGGGATGGTTGGTTCTGCGATTATCAGAAAACTGATTTTCTCTGGTTATAAATATTTAATTTCTAATTACCACAAGAAAAAACCGATCACGAATTACGAATCACGAATTACGTATGTCCCTCTCAATTTGATACGCCAGATCGATGTGGAGGAGTTTTTTGCCCAAGAAAAGCCTGATTATGTTTTCCTCGCTGCTGCAAAGGTAGGCGGTATCCTTGCAAATAGCACCTATAAGGCCGAGTTTATTTATGACAACATCATGATCGCTGCGAATGTTATACATTCTGCATATAAAAATGGCGTAAAAAAACTGCTTAACCTCGGCTCATCCTGCATATATCCGAAACTTGCTCCCCAGCCGATGAAAGAGGATTATCTGCTGACGGGCATGCTTGAGCCTACGAACGAACCATATGCCATTGCAAAAATATCCGCAATAAAACTTTGCCGGTATTATAACGAGCAGTATGGATCTGACTTCGTCTCAGTAATGCCGACAAATTTATATGGCCCGCATGATAATTTCAATCTGGAAACAGCACATGTCCCGCCGGCGCTGATAAGAAAGTTCCATCTTGCTCAATTATTTCATAAAAAAAGATATGATGCAATAAAGAAAGATTTGCAAAAATATCCTCTGGGTTTTAACCTCAACCTTAACCTTGACCTTGACATCATCCTTAAAGAGATTGGAATCAGTCAGGATTATGTAAAACTATGGGGCAGTGGGAAGCCTTTCAGGGAGTTCCTTTATGTTGATGATCTTGCTGATGCATGCGTATTCCTCATGGAGAATTATAGCCACAGAGAAATTGGTGAGTTCGTGAACATAGGGACAGGGAGTGACATAACTATAAAAGGGCTTGCAGATCTGGTGGCAGAGACCGTCGGCTTTAAGGGCAGAATAGAGCTTGATTCAACAAAGCCTGATGGAATGCCCAGAAAATTGCTCGATGTCTCGAAGATAAAAGCCCTGGGCTGGTATGCGAAGATAAGCCTCAAAGACGGCATAAGGAAGACATATGAATGGTATGTGTCTTCGTGCGTCTAATCCGGATTATTCATAAGCATTGGTTACCGTGACAGGACATAATATTTTCGCTCATTCTCGGTCTTTGACCTCCGAGGTATTTTGCCTCTTTATTATCAAATATATACTGTCTGAATATCGGCAAAATAAATCCGCTCAAACACTATGTCCTGTCAATATCTGAAAAAAATGTGATTTAATGCATAGTATTTGTGTGACAAATGAAACTTAGCCCCAAGGATATCCGGAAAACCACCGGTAAACTGGCAGAAAGTTTTAAGAAAACCCAGGGCAGGAGCTGGCTGGCAGATATCTGGTCCAAGCATTGGGAAATCATTATAACTGCCATCGCAGCAGTGATAGTTTCGATACTGTTCCTGCTGCTCCGGTAAGTATAAGATCAAACAATGGAATTAGATTTCAAGGAAATATTCAGAGAACTCAATGATCTGGGAATAGATTATTTAGTAGTCGGGGGACTTGCGGTTAATTTTCATGGTGTCCCGAGGATGACTTATGATATTGATCTCATGATCTTCCTTCAGCAGGATAACATTAGCAGGCTGGTTACAAAGCTTAGCCAATGGGGCTATCGGCCTAAAATTCCAGTCAATCCTCATGATCTTGCCGATGAATCAAAGAGGAATTCCTGGATTCAGGACAAACATATGAAAGCGCTGAATTTTTATAGCGAGACGTTGCCCATTGGAGAAATTGATTTTGTCATTGATTCTCCAATTCCTTATGACACACTGAAAAGCAGAGCAATTAGTGTTGAGCTTGAAGGGATAAGAATCCCGACTATTTCCATTCATGATCTTATAGAGTTGAAGCTTCGGGCAGGCAGAAAACAGGATCTTTCAGATGTAGAACACTTAAAGGTAATTTTGGAAAGATAATGGAAGAAGAGAAAAAAGGTTTCTCATATACTGTCAGACGCGAACAAATTGCCGAATACCGTAAGTGGTCCATTGAACGCCGGCTGCAATGGCTTTTTCTTGCAAACAAGATGAGAAAATCCTTCCCTAAAAGAACTATCGAAATCCAGGAAGCATTCCGAAAAGGCGAGATCTGAATTTCCAATTATCCAAATAAACAAGAAGACCCCAAGAACTCATATTACATTAGTTTTTAGGCTTACCGGATATGATATACTTTAAATATAAATTGATGTATTAGAGGGACAAATGGGGGAATAAAATGAGAGGAAAAATATTAGTCGTTACATAGTAACTGATCCGAAAATCTGTCATGGACAACCGGTTTTCAGAGGTACACGCATATTGGTTGCGGACGTCTTGGAACAGGTTGCCAGTGGTTTGGTGTGGACGGCAATTATTGAAGAATGGCGTGGTGCAATAACAAAGGAGGCCATAGCTGAAGCCATAAAGCTGGCAAGTAAAGCTCTTATCGCACATGCACCTGAACTTGTAGTAGCTGAAAGGAGAATCTATGGGATTGGCAGTCAACTATAAAAAAGAGATAATCAACATCACTAAAGAGTTGCCGAATGACAAGTTAAAGGTGTTGATTAATTTTGCTCAGTTTCTTAAAGCAAAGGAGGAAGAGTTCTCATACATGAATATTATGGACAGCGCTGAGTATGTCAGAGTATTGAGAACAAGGCAGGCTAAGAAAGTGAAGACCGGCAAAAGGTTTATCGAAGAACTTATTGAATGGCAAAAATCAAACTCCTGATAGATACGGACATATTTATCGACGCACTGAAGGAAGTAAAACCGGCCAGAGAATTATTCAAATCAAAAGATATTTTGTTGTACTGTTCTATACTCACCAGGAAAGAACTGCTGTCAAAGCGGGGACTCAGAGATTCAGAGAGACAGAAAATAATGGATATGCTCATAAAGATCAGAGTCTTTAGAATAGATGAGACTATTAATCGGAAATATTTTAAATTGATTAGAAAATATGGTGAAAAACAGGAGATGCTTATCGACTATATTATAGCAGCAACAGCATGGGCAAAAGATCTGCCGCTTCTTACGAGGAACAGGAAACATTTTGAACATATCGAAGAAATAAAGCTCAGCCCTGTGTATGATATTGAGTGAAGGGTTTCTGAATCGCCGAATTCCTGAATTCGTAATCCATAAATTGATCATTAAATGGTGCTCCCTTTAATATGTTGGTTTTATTGGCAACGTCCCCTACGTCCGTCCCTAATTCAACAATTTAACGGTTTAACAATTAAACAAACTATATCTAATGAACACTCAAGCCCAGCCTGAATTAGTTATAGAAGCCGGACGAACTGAAGGGCAATACTGGAAGGATATCTGGCATTACAGGGAGTTGTTCTATTTCCTTGCATGGAGGGATATCCTTGTGCGTTACAAGCAGACAGTCATTGGAGTCGCCTGGAGCCTGATACGTCCGCTGCTGACAATGGTCATCTTCACAATCATCTTTGGGAAGCTGGCCAAACTTCCATCCGAAGGCGTGCCTTATCCAGTGCTTGTCTTTGCTGCCCTGCTGCCATGGCAGTTTTTTGCAAATTCATTTTCTGAAAGCAGCAATTCTCTGATTGCAAATTCAAACCTCCTTTCCAAGGTTTATTTTCCAAGGATAATCCTGCCTGTAAGCACAGTGATAGTCAGTCTGGTGGATTTTTTTATTTCATTTGTTTTCCTTGCAGCCCTCATGGTCTGGTATCAGTTTCTCCCTGACTGGCGGATCATCACTTTGCCCTTTTTCCTCATACTGGCGTCATTGGCAGCATTCGGTTTCGGCCTCTGGATCGCAGCCCTGAATGTGAAATACCGCGATTTCCGTTACGTTGTCCCTTTCTTCATCCAGTTCGGGCTCTATGTTTCACCGGTCGGCTTCAGCAGCAGCATTATCCCCGGAAACTGGCGTCTTTTATATTCAATTAATCCAATGGTCGGAGTCATCGACGGTTTCCGCTGGGCGCTTCTCGGACAGAATATACAACTATACTGGCCGGGATTCCTTCTATCGATTGCATTGACACTCCTAATTTTCGTATCCGGCCTCAGATACTTCCGTAAAACAGAACGCACCTTCGCGGATGTGAT
>Ga0194126_10008603_pt1 | contig 13838 bp, 7 predicted proteins | sample TA2KigC150mmetaG_FD_148641 | JGI IMG/M metagenome (GOLD analysis project Ga0194126, IMG submission 148641) | Freshwater microbial communities from Lake Tanganyika, Tanzania - TA2015035 Kigoma Deep Cast 150m | ecosystem: Environmental > Aquatic > Freshwater > Lake | place: Tanzania: Lake... | reverse complement strand
TGTGGGCGGAACGGTTTCGGAGCGTGTTGGTCGAGGATCAGCCGGGGGTGCTGGAGACGGTGTCGGCGTACATCGACTTGAACGCGGTGCGGGCGGGCTTGGTGGAGGATCCGAAGGATTACCGGCACTGCGGGTATGCGGCGGCGGTGGCCGGGGACGGGAGTGCGCGGTCGGGGTTGTTGAGTTTGTACACGGGTGTGGCAGCGCCTCCGAGCGGGACTGGGGAGGTTGGGGCGGGAGGGGTTGGGGCGGCGGAGGCTGGGGAAGGGGGGAAGCCTCGCTGGCAAGCTGCCCGCACTCCGCTCTTGACCGGCCCGGAGGCTGCAGCGGGGTCCGAGGTTCCGAGAACGGTGCAGGTTCGGGAGTTGCGCGAGTGGAAGGAGGTGGGTGCGGAGTATCGGCGGCGGTTGTTTGTGCGGGGAGGGGTATCAGGGAGCAGCGGCAAGGCGGCGATGAGTCGAGAGCAGATCAGGCGGGTGTTGCAGAAGGGCGGGGAGTTGAGTGTGGGGGAGGTGTTGCGGTTGCGGATCCGGCACATGACGGATGGAGTGGTGTTGGGATCCAAGGGATTCGTGGATCAGATATGGCTAGCGCATCGGGATCGGTTCGGGCCGAAGCGTCGGAGTGGGGCGCGGCCGATACGGGGTGGAGGCGCTCCTCTGGCGGATTTGAGGGCATTGCGAGATTTGCGCGTCGATGCTATCTCGTGAGAGAGGAGAGAGGAGGTTCGTACCCTCCCGGCGGAGACCTATCGAGGCTGCGCTTCCGAGCGGGGCCTGTGTGGGCGGCGCGGAGGATGCCTGCGCTCCGAAAATCAACTTGTCTACCACATGCATCGGAGTTCGATGACTTCGCGAGCTGCGATGGTGGGAGTCAGGCGCAGGATGTTCGTGGGGTTCGGATCGTGGGAAGTCGTCCCCGACGCGGCCGTCGAAGGTTAGGGCACTTCGGCAGGGGCAGATGTCAGGTGCCGGGAGGGTCGAGAGAGCGTGTGCGGCGACAGGACGTATGATTGAGCGGCGGTTGCATGGGAGGGGGACGGAGCTTTGAGGCAGGGCGCAATCTGGATGGGATGGTGGCGGACGGGAGGGCGCAGCCTTTAGGACCATCGTTATTGTAAGACGGGTTATAAGACGTTGACATAGCGAGAGGTTCTTGGCGCTCTCATAGACGAAGGTGGGCAAGGCGCTGGAGTGTGTCTCACGGAGAACTGGTGAGTCGCCAACAAAGAGTCGGCATGTATGTCAGTAAGACAGGTATAAAGTCATTGACAAGTGAATGAACGCTGGAGTCGGCTTGGGCCTTAGGCTGCTCGCATCGGGGAAGGCCATCTTTGTCTCCGGTCGGGATCGCGAGCGCGATGGCGATGGCGATGGGACCGGCCTGTGGTGCCGTGGTGGCGATCGCGATCGCGATCGCGGCGCCTTGACCGAGCATTTCTGGTGTTTATGATGCCGATGAGATGAGCGAGGTGACGCGTCTGCTCGAGGCAGTCGAGCGCGGCGAGCCAACAGCCGCGGAGGAACTGTTACCCCTGGTGTATGAAGAATTACGTCAATTGGCTGCGGTCCATCTCGCCCAAGAAAGGCCGGGCCAGACCTTGCAGCCGACCGCGCTCGTCCACGAAGCTTGGTTGCGGCTGTTGGGGCCCGACCAGAAACCCCAATCGTGGGAGGGACGAAGACACTTTTTTGGCGCGGCAGCGGAAGCCATGCGACGCATTCTGGTGGACCGCGCCCGCCAGAAGGGGCGCCTCAAGCGCGGCGAAGGCCAACGGCCGGTCAGCCTCGAGGCGCTACCCGAGCTGGCGCTCGCCGACGGGCGTGACGACGAGAACGTGCTGCTGGTTGACGAGGCCCTCGAACGCCTGGCCGCACGCGACCGGCAGAAGGCCGAGTTGGTCAAGCTCCGCTACTTCGCCGGCCTGAATCACGCCGAGGCGGCTCGAGTCTTGGGTCTGTCGGAGAAGACCGTGCGGCGCCATTGGCAGTTCGCCAAGGCCTGGTTGTGTGACGACATCGAACGGCATCGCGATGGGCGCACCCCCGAACCCTTGACCATACCACGAACCCAGGCCGACCATGCCCCCTGAGCACCCTGAGCCCCGAGATTCCTCGCCTCGGCGTTGCCGCGGCTTCACCCTGATCGAACTTCTGGTGGTGATTGCGATCATTGCCATCCTGGCCGCCTTGCTCATGCCGGTCTTGGGCCAAGCGAAAGCCAGTGCCGAGGCCATAGGCTGCAAGAACAATCTCAGACAACTGGGCTTGGCCTGGATGATGTACGGGCACGACAACGCTGACCGCGTGCCACCGAATCGCGGCAGTTGGCACTACAACGCCGAGCTCCGATGGGTCCAGGGATGGCTTTCCTTGAGCCCCGACCGTCGAGACAACACGAATGTCCTTTTCCTCCGCGCCAGCCATCTCTGGCCCTACCACCAAGATACCGGCGTGTGGCGGTGTCCGAGCGACAAGTCTCGGGTCACACTGGGCGGACAACACCATGGGCGGGTCCGGAGCGTGTCCATGAACTCGCGTGTGGGGAGGCCGAAGCTCCCGGCTGCGAAGTACTGGTCCTACGTCAAGACCACGGAAATGATCCACCCGGGCCCGTCGGGGATCTTCGTCCTGACTGACGAACGCGCGGACAGCATCAACAACTGCATTTTCGGTGTCGACATGACGGGCTACGATCCCGCCTCTCCCGACAATCCGAGTGCCGGGTTGATCGACTGGCCCGGCTTCTACCACAAGGGGGCCGGCACCTTTCAGTTTGCCGACGGCCATGTGGAGAGCCACAAGTGGCAGGATCCACGAACCACGCCGCCGCTGGAGAGGTCTTCCTTCGATGTCTGGTACTTCTCCATGCCCAACAACCCGGACTTGTGGTGGATCCAAGCGCACGCCGCAGGACTCGTCGAGGACTGATGGAAGGTGACGTTCGCTCATGAACGAAGGCTTCGAACGCGAAGAGCAGCTCTTTTCGGACGCGCTCGCCATTGCGGATGCGGCCGGCCGCGCGGCCTTTCTGCGTCAGGCGTGCGGAGAGGATACGGCCCTGCGGGAAAGGATCGAGCGGTTGTTGGGGGCGATGGGGCGAGCCGGCGAGTACTTTGACCAGGTGGAACAAGCCGACACCGGCGTGGCCCCGCCGCTCGAGGGCGGGGAACAGGTGGGCGACCGCATCGGTCCTTACACGCTCCTGGAACAAATCGGCGAGGGCGGTTTCGGCGCGGTCTATGCCGCCGAACAGGAGGCGCCGGTGCGGCGGCGGGTGGCGATCAAGATCATCAAGCTGGGCATGGACACCCGGCAGGTGATCGCGCGCTTCGAGGCGGAGCGGCAAGCGCTGGCCCTCATGGAGCATCCCCACATCGCCAAGGTGCTCGATGCGGGCGCGACGGACTCCGGCCGGCCCTACTTCGTCATGGAACTGATCCGGGGCATCCCGATCACCTACTTCTGCGACGAACGCCGGCTCACGATCCGGCAGCGCCTGGAACTGTTCATCCCGGTTTGCCAAGCCATCCAGCACGCGCATCAGAAAGGGGTCATCCACCGCGATATCAAGCCAACGAACATCCTGGTGACCGAGATCGACGGCCGGCCGGCCCCGGTCGTGATCGACTTCGGCGTGGCCAAGGCCATCGAGCAGCGCCTCACCGAGCGCACCCTCTACACCCGGTTCGCGCAGATGATTGGCACGCCCTCTTACATGAGCCCGGAACAGGCCGAGCTTGGCAAGGGCAACATCGATACGCGGAGCGACGTCTACGCGCTGGGCATCCTGCTCTACGAGTTGCTCACCGGCATGACGCCCTTCTCCGAGGAACGCCTCCGGGAGGCCGGCTACGCCGAGATCGCTCGCATCATTCGGGAAGAGGAACCGTTGCGTCCCTCGACGGCCGTGAGAACGACGGGCGAACGGCGGCGGCGGCCGACGGACGCGGATCGGGAGCGGGCGGCGGCGTCACTGGCGCGGGTCATTCGGGGCGATCTGGACTGGATTGTGATGCGGGCCATCGAGAAGGAGCCGCCACGGCGCTATCCCACCGCCAATGCCCTGGCGGCAGACGTTCGGCGGTACCTGTCCCATGATCCGATCGAGGCCCGACCGCCTTCGGCGCTTTACCGCCTCGGCCGGTTCGCGCGTCGCCATCGAGTTGTGGCCGCCAGTGGCGCCGCCGTCGTCATCGTTCTTGCCGTGGCCACCGTCGTCAGTTTGCGGCTGGCCATTGTGGCCGATGCCAGTGCTCGTCAGGCGGCGCAGAGCGAGCGGCGCACGCGGAGGGTCCTGTACGCCTCCGACATGCTCCTCGCCCAGCAGGCGCTGGAACATAGCGACTTCGGCCGCGCGTCGGGACTCTTGGACCGGCATCGGCCAAGCTCGAAGTCCGAGCCGGATCTGCGGGGCTGGGAATGGCGTTACCTGTGGGCACAGTGTCAGAGCGCGGAGCGGGAGACGCTGTTCCAAGGGTCTAACGCGGTGACGGCTTTGGCGATTTCAGCCGACGGCGCGCAACTGGTCGTGCGCCGTGATCCTGGCTTGGTGATGCTCTGGGATAACCGGACCCAGCGAATCCTCGCCGAAGAACCCGCTTCGCCCTGGTTCAAACCGCTCGCCGCCTCTCCGGCCGGTCAGCTCCTGGCCTGGGGGGTTCGCGAGGCGGACGGCGCTATGTCCGTCAAACTCTGGGACAGCGAATCGCAGCAGGAAGTCGCCCGTCTGCCTCACGACGAGGGCGTTGTGTCGGTCGCGTTCTCTCCGGATGCGCAATGGCTAGCCACGATGACACTCCGGGCGGAGGTCTCGGTTTGGAACGTGGCCTCACGCCAGGTCGCGGCCACCTTCCAGGCCCAGACCCGGAACGGCTTGTTCTTTGGCGGCTCCCATTATGGTTGCCTGTCGTTCTCGCCGACGAGCCGGCTGCTGGCGATCGGGACCCGAGCCAAACGCGTGGTGTTGCTCGATTGGGTCAGCGGCACCACCCAGGACCTCGATCTGTCGAGTCCCGCCGATGGCGTCCCGGCGATGGCCTTTGCGCCGGACGGCAAGATCCTGGCGTTGGGCGGAGGATACCTGGACAACACCATTCATCTCTACGAACTCGAGACGGGCCGGTGGAGTCGCCTCGAGGGACACGCGGGTTGGATCGTGGGCCTGGCCTTCGCGCCGGACGGCCAACTGCTTGCCTCGGCCAGCAACGATCAGACTCTGCGCCTTTGGGACGTGAGCCGTGGCGCCGAGGTCAAGCGCTTCCGGGGCCACCAAAACGAGGTCTACGCGGTGGCGTGGACCCCCGACGGTCGCCAGCTCTTCAGTGGAAGCAAGGACGGCTCTGTGCGCTCTTGGAACCCGGCCGCCGATCTCGAAGACGCGGCCCAGATTGTCTTGCCCGCGCGGCTGCGCGATCTGGACTTTATCCCGGGAACCAACCGCCTGGTGACCCAAGGTTGGAATGAGAACTCCGTCGTCGTGTCCGACCCAGCCACGCTGCGCGAGTTGTACCGGCTGACCTCCACGCGCTCGAACTGGTTCCGCCTCGCCTTGTCGGGAGACGGCCGCCGGCTGGCCCTGGGCGGGTTCGAGGGCAACGTTGAACTCTGGGATCTCGAAGCCCGGCAGCGACTCCCGAACCTCGCCGTCGGGAACGGCTGGATCTGGCAGTTGCAGTTCACCCGCACCGGTGATCGGCTCCTTTGTGTCGGCGAGGACGCCGAGCGCCGCGCTGAGCGCCTGCGCCTGATTCAGTTCCACGAGGTGCCCTCGGGTAACGGGATCGATCTGCCCAAGGTCAGCCTCGAGGACCCCAGTGGCGCGATTCTCTCGCCCGACGGTCGAACCCTAGCCGTGGCTCATCGGGGGGGGACGGTGACCTGGTGGGACATGCAGGCCGGCCAGCGCACGGCCCGGTTCCAGTGGCAGCATCTTGGCCCGGAGATTCAGATGGCTTATTCCCCCGACGGACGGTGGTTCGCAGCCGGCGGAGAAAAGAGCGTTCTGATGCTTGTCGAGGTGGCCAGCCAGCAGACCCGCTCAGTTGCCCGAGCCCACCTGGCCCAGGTTATCGATTTGGCGTTCTCGCCGGACAGTCGCCGCTTGATCACCACCGGCACCTCGGGCAGCGACACGATCAAGATCTGGGATGTCGAGAGCGCTCGCGACATCGCCATGCTCGCCGGCAAGCCCGGCTTCTATTCGGAAATCGGCTTCTCGCACGATGGCCATACCCTCTTCGCGGTGGGCAACGACGGCACCGCCTTGTTGTGGCGAGCGCCGTCCTTCGCGGAAATCGCCGCCCGTGAACCGGCCCAACGGTCCCCATGAATCGACCGTACCACCGACTTTCCAGTCGGTTCCCCATGAATCTCCCATCCATTTTATGGAGACCACTTCGCATGAAAGGTAGGGCGGCCTGTCCCCAGGCCGCCGCCGACTTTCAAGTCGGTCACCCATGAACCGCCAGGTAGGGCCGGACCGCCGGGCCGGCCGCTCGGGCCCGGCGACCTGTCTCGTTCGGCGCGCCCAGCGGTCGCGCCCTACCAGGTCGCGCGGTAGGGCGAGGCTCCTGCTGGAAATGCTGCCTTTGCGAAGGACGGTGGCCGGGCCATACCGGCGGCCCTTCAGCAGGTACTTTTCAATCTGCTCTTGCTGCGGGTCCACCAGCCAATATTCCGCCACGCCGTGGGCGGCGTAATCTTCGGCCTTCACGCCGCGGTCCATTTTCTCGGTCCATCACAGCCCCCCCTGAATTTCGCTCAACTTCGGTGTCCGCTTTTTCCGCCGGATGACGCCATGGAAGGCTGATGGGCACTTTGACTCGACAGCCTCAAGGGCCGTCCAGCGCCGCGGAGACCGATGAGAACATCGGTGCGGGGCCGGGTGGAAGAGCGGCGGGACAGCCTCATGGCCACGAATCGGTTCAAACAGGAACCGGTGGCCTCCCAGCAAACCCCATAACTCGAAAGCGCATGTATACCCCCTCGCATCCTCGAACAACACCTCGCACAGAAGGTAGGGCAGCCTGTCCTCAGGCCGCCGCCGGCGCGGCGGGAACACCGCAGCATGCCTCTTCGGTGGGTGACACTTCCCGTTCCGATGTCCCGCCACGTCGGGTACGGCGCCAGGAGCACGGCTGGCGATGGCTCGTACCGGTCGTCCTGCTCCTGCTCTTGCCAACCCTCGAGGCGGCCGATCGTGTCTATGTCAAGGGCAAGATCACCTACATACGCGGCTACACGGACGCTGAAATAGCCGAGTTCAACGATCTTCTACAGTCGATTTTTCCAGGGTACTCCGGAACCTTCGAGCCCGACGGTGACGGAGAGATCATGGATGCAGACACATGCACGGTCGAGCTCTATGCACGTCAACCGTTTCCTGTCGGAATGATCAAACTTGGCGAGACCGAAACCGACTCGACAGGGAAGTACGAAATGGCTGCGCCCTTGCCCATCACCATCTTCGGGAATCCCGTGCTGTACGCCCGCATCGAGGCTCGCAATCGACACATACGCGTCAAGAACGACCTGCTCTCGTGGCACCCTTACGAGCAATACGGTGACTGGGTCACCGAGGTGGCGGGAACACGAAACAACCGCGACAACCCAACCCCCATCAACAAGGAGATTCACGGAAAGGACGCCGGCGCCTTCCACATCCTGAGCACCGCCACCAAGGCGCGCCGCTTCATCGCCGAGAACAGCACCTATGCGCCACCCTCGGTGAGTATTCTCTGGCCAAGCGACATCGGCGAGAAATGGTACTCGTTTGCCACCGAGACCATACGTCTCAATGGTGCCAACACGTTCAAAGAGGATGTCGTTGCCCACGAATACGGCCACGCCTGGCTCGATTATATGGGCGCATTTGAGCCGACACTGGGCGTTCCCGGCACGGTGGGGTCCTATCGCAACGGACGATGCGATGACTGGCCCACTTGGGGCCATTGCAGGTGGGGCGAGGAAAGCGGTGTGGTGGCCTTCCAGGAGGGGTTTCCCGACTTCTTCGCTCATCTCGTCCTCCGCGGATGGACGAGCCGCTACCCCACCAATCCACCGTTGAACACGATCGACCTCGAGAAGATCAAGGCGCGGGAGGAGTATAACCCCTTTACGCGAGAGATGGAGGAACGGTTTCATAACCCCTGGGCGACGGAAGGCTTCTTTGCGGCGCTTCTCCTCGATATCGAGGATGAGCCGAGCAAGAACGAGCGGGATGGCGACGCCCTTTTGGATGGCGAGGACTGCCTTTCCCTGGGCACGAGTCACTTGATGGCCATCATCCGCAGTGACAGGGTCTCGACGCCGCTCGACTTTGCCGCTCGGTTCCTGTCGAGCTACCCGCGGTTTTGGAAGCAGTTCGTGCTGACCGCCCTCAACAACCGGTACGACGTGCTGGCCAAGTTTGACGAACTGAGCAGGTCGACGCTGCCGGGCATCCCGGACATTCCGGACCCGCCGGTCGAAGTCGTCACCGCGGGCCCTTTCACCGAGGACTTCGAGCGCCCCGCGGCGGAGGTCTGGCTCGACTGGGACCGGTTCCACACCGGCTGGAGCGTGCGAGACGGGAGACTCGAAATCGACTCCGGCACGGGTCATCACTTGGCCGTGTATCCCGAACCGCCGGCGGCGGTCAGCCGTGACGGCACGACGCTGGACGTCGTCGGCCGCAGTTTCGATGGGGATCTCATGCATTTCCACGGCAACAGCGAAATCGGCTGGACGGGTGAGAATGTGACGGAGTCGTTGGGCTTGGACGCGGCGAGCAAGGAACGGGTGCGACTGAAGAAGCCGCTGGCCTTGATCAGCACCGAGCCGGGTAGCCTCGACGCGTTCGGCGTCCGCTGGACCGGTTCCAGCGGTCTGCTCGAGTTGGTCCATTACGCCTGGCGATCGACGAGCGGATGGTCGGCTCAGAACGTCACGGATCTTCCACACATCGGGGCAACGCAGCCTATCGGCACGCTGAACGCTGGCCTGAATACACCGATTGTGACTCAGGTGGAAGGGGAGATTCGAGTCTATGGAAACTATCGTCGTTATCGCCGGGATCCGGCGGGCAACTGGACTTGCGAGTCTTACGCAACAACGGGTATTGGTTCACTCTCACAGCCGCCAGCGATCGTAGAACTCAACGATGGCACTTCTCACGCCTTCTCTGCGGGGCAGGGTTCGCCCGTGCTGCATCACCAATGGAGCCCCTCGGCCGGCTGGACCGTCGAGAACCTCACGGAGGCTCTGGGAGGCGGGGAGTCCTTCGTGTTCGGCCACAGTCTGAAAGCAGTATCGCCGGATGGGGAATCGATCGTCGTCGCATTCGCCAACGCTCTTCGTGTTTTGTCTGCCTATCCATATGTCGATGGCCAGGAGATCGTCGTTTGTGAGTGGGACCCGGAGGAGGAGCGTTGGAGCAGCGACAACCTGACCGAGTCGTTAGGCCTGCCCTGGGCATACCATATCGGCTCCTACGGTTCTCCGTTGTCGCTTACAAGCCGCGGTCCTTGCAGCATCGACATCCTGGCAGCGATAGAAGTGGAGCGTAATTCATACGCGCCCAAGCTCCTCACCCGCGGGCCGGACGGGTGGACCGTCCAGGGGGCGTCATTCGTGGGCGAGGCTGTGGCAGCCGGACCGGATCGACTGGTGGTGTTCAGGCAAGACAACGCTGGTTATGCGGTCGGTTCAGGGCTGGGGACGGAGGAACCGGAATGGGAGGTGCACCACCACTGGAAGGGGCATCAGGGTTTGGCAGGGGTTGTTCGTGACGATGGCGGCGTCGATCGCTTTCGAGTCGATACCGGCGGCGACAAGGTATGGCATATCTGGCATCATACGCTCGGGCCCGACGGCTCCTGGCTGGAGGAGGACCTGCAGGGCGGAAAGACGGGCGGGTGGCCGTGCGTGTTTGTGGGCCGGCCGGCCTATCAGTTCGAGGGGATCAACGCCGTCGAGTTCAGTCCTGACTTCAGTGACTTGACCTCGACGCGCCGGGACCGAGTCGGCGGGATGGTCCTCTTTGGCTGGGCGGGCACACCACTCGAAACCGGAAACAGCGGCTATGAGATTCGGTACAGCGATCGTTTGTCGTTCACCCGGCCCTTGGAGTTCAGGACGGAGGACATCCTCGACCTGCCAGCGATCGCGGAAAAGCTGCAGGCGCCAGCACGCCCGTTCGACACCTGGCTGCTGTCGCAGTTGTCCCCAGCCACACTCACAGCGCTGACAGCCTATGCGGGAGCGGGCTCCGATTCTGGGCCGCTGCTGGAGTTGCTGGTCGAGGATCTCAATCGCATCCTCGAGGGGCCATCGATTTACGAGAAGGACCGGTTTGCCGGTATTACCCTGCTGGAGACGACCAAGGCGTTGGTGGTCAGGCCGCTCTCGGGCGAGGCCCTGGTTCGGCTCAATCGCCTGCTGCTCCAGGATGCTTACGGCTCGGAGTTGGCAAAGTGGCTCCCGGTTCAGAAACCGGGCATCGCGGTTCAACGAGTTCGATACGGAACGCCGAAAGGCAGCGCCGTGCAGGGCACACTCGAGGCCCCGGGGACGCGCTGGCAGGTGTTCGCGCTGGATGACCGGTTGATCGTGGCTGTCGATGGCAGGAAGGTGGTCCAGTATCCGGTGGAACCCGAGACAAAACCCGAGGACGCTCCTCTCCGCTCAGGGACTATCGGGTTTTGGATCCCGAACCAGGGGCAGCACCTGGCCATCGACGATGTCGAGATCAAGACCTATGCCGCCGAAGCACTCGAAGCGCCGTTGATCGTCGGTCAACCGCAGGGCGTGATCGTGAATGAAGGCGAAACGGCTACGTTCGACGTGACGGTCGAGAGCGAGTTCCCGGTCGAGTATCAGTGGTATCGCAAAGGAAGCCCCGATGCACCCTTGCCCGAGGATGGCCGGATTCTCGGCGTCACGGGCCCGACCTTGGTGATCAGCGATGTCCAACAGGACGACGGTCTCACGGAGTACAAGGTGATCGTGAGCAACCCGATCGGTGCGACGGCGAGCGACTACGCGCAGCTCACGCTGCTTGACCTGCCCCCCGTCATAGTGTGTCCGGAGGATATCATGACCGCCCAGGAGCCAGGCCAATGCGGCGCAACCGTGGCCTTCAGCGTGACCGCGACCGACGATCGCGGCGTGGTGGGCGTGACGGCCGAGCCCGCCTCCGGGAGTTTCTTCCAGGTCGGCGCCACCACCGTGACTGCCACGGCGCTGGACACCGGCGGCAATGTCTCCCAGTGCACGTTCTCGGTCACGGTCACCGACACCGAACCGCCCGTGGTGTTCACGCGGGACTTGACGGTCCAATTGGATCGGAATGGGAACGCCGTCCTGTTCGCCGCCGACATCGACAACGGATCGGCCGATCCCTGCGGCATCGCTGTCTTGAGCCTGGAACCCAGCACGTTCGATTGCGGCGATGTCGGGATGAACGAGGTCACCTTGACGGCGACGGACGGTCGTGGCAACTCCGCCGCAGCAACGGCAACGGTCTGGGTCCAGGACAACATCCCGCCGACCGTGGTGGTCAAGCCTCTCGCCATCCCCTTGTCCATGGCCGGAACGGTGACGATCGGCGGCGCAGACATCGACGGCGGCAGCTCAGATGCTTGCGGGATCGCGTCGCTCGAGGCCGTTCCTGCCGGGTTTACCTCCGCGGACCTCGGGGACAACGTCGTGACCCTGGTGGTCCGTGATGTGTATGGCATCCTCTCGACCGGAGAGACGACGGTGACCATCCTTAAACGCGAAACAGCCCTCGAATACCTGGGCGATTCCTCCGGACAGTACTCGGATGAGATCCGTCTCAGCGCCCGCCTCACCGACCGCGCGACGAGCACACCGCTCGCGGGCAAGCCCGTGGCCTTCACGATTGGGAATCAGACCGTCACGGCGCTGACGGGTGAGGATGGCCTCGCCGCCGAGACGCTGATCCTGAACCAGGCACCCACGGACATCGGGGGACCGGACACCGTGCTCTGCGAGTTCGCCGGCGATCAGGCGCCGCCCGTCGTCTACGACCGCAGCGAGTCCGCGCACCCCTTCGACCTGCTGGCCGAGGATGCCCGCGCAGAACACCTGGGCCCTCTTCACGTGAGCACGGCCACAGCGGATGCGAGCGTGGCGGATATCCCCCTCTACGCCGTGATCCAGGACATCTCCGCGGCGCTCGACGATCCTGCCGACGCGCACCCCGGCGACATTCGCAACGCCCAGGTTACCTTCGTCGATCGGTTGAAGGACAACACTCCCATCAACCCAACGCCCTTGCCGGTGAAGCTTCTCGATCCCGACGACCTCACCGTCGGCAGCGTCTCGTATCGATGGGAAGACGTTGACATGGGGGATCAAGATGCGAGGTCCTTCGAGGTCGGCATTGTCATCGGCCATTACTACGGACGGAACCAGCCCTCCGACAATGCCCTGATCACCGTCGCCAGGCCTGCGGCTAACTTCGCTTCTGGGGGCGGTTTCATCGTGCTCGAGGACTCGGCCGGTTGGCTGGCTGGCGACGGCGGCTCGAAGGCCAATTTCGGTTTGAGCGTCAAGTTCGACAAGAAAGGCAACCGGTTGCACGGCAGCTTCAGCCTCCTCGTCAGGCGGACCGAGCCAGATGGGATCGTGCATACCTACCGCCTCGAGGCGAAGCATTTCGGCACGTTAGGCGTCGATCCGGACTCGAAGGTTGCGTTCCTGGCTGGCCAGGCCAAGGCGGAAGACGTGACGGACCCGGAGAATCCGGTGCCCATGGGGGGGAACTTCGACTTCCTAGCCACCTTGCAGGATCACGGCAATCCCGGCTCTGCGGATCTCTTCGGCGTCACGCTGCTGGATCGGCATGGCGCTCTGGTTTTCAGCAGCCAATGGACCGGGATGCGAACCGAACCGACACACCTCGGCGGCGGCAACCTCAAAGTCACTGTTGCGTCGGAGGCGAAGAGCTCGAAGCAAGGGCGTGTCATCCGCGGTCCATTAGAGATCGAGCGTCTTGACGGCGGACTGCTCCGCTTACGAATCACGCAGAAAACGCCCGGAGCCGGCCGCATCCAGACCTCAAGCGACCTGGAACACTGGCAGGACGATCGCATTCCTGGGATCTGGGGTGCAGGAAGCGTCCTCTATGTGGACTCCGCGGAAGAACCGCCGCCCCGCTTCTACCGATTCCGTCTGCACGAGGGTTCGTCCCCCGGGGCAGAGAGGTAGACACGGACCGTACTACGAAGCGTTGCCCTACGAATCGGACCTCCAACCTAGCTCGGCCGACCCGCTCGGGCAGGGGCACACACCACGTTGCGGCGCGATTGCATGGCTGCCGCCCGGGACTCGCCGGGCCGCGGCCCGGGGCCCGGGGGGAATCGCGTGGGCGCGCACGTGGTTACTGAGGTGCTGGTGCTGGTGGGTTGGCTTGGATGGGCGTTCGCAGGCCACGCCGGGACACTGACGGATGACTTCAATATAACAGTGTATTAATTGTTGACAGGAGGCAGCTTTTCAAGGTAACCTCGCCGCCGCCTATGAGAATGGTACGAATCCCAATCAAGGGGCGCTCGGCGTGTCCCCTGCGTCTCGCGCACCCCACATCGTCGGCACCCATAATATGATAACAATCTTACAGTATATTTATTGTTGACGCCTGCGTGCTTACCGGTACCGATGCAACCCCCAGCCACCATGAGAAAGACCAGAATCAAAGTCAAAGGTCGACCCGCCGTCTACCACTGCGTCTCGCGCATCGTCGGCGCCCAACGGCTCCTCGATGACCTCGGCAAGGAAACCTTGGTCAGGCTCCTCCGGCGCCTGGCCACCTTCTGCGGCCTCGAGGTCATC
>Ga0194126_10008597_pt1 | contig 13850 bp, 8 predicted proteins | sample TA2KigC150mmetaG_FD_148641 | JGI IMG/M metagenome (GOLD analysis project Ga0194126, IMG submission 148641) | Freshwater microbial communities from Lake Tanganyika, Tanzania - TA2015035 Kigoma Deep Cast 150m | ecosystem: Environmental > Aquatic > Freshwater > Lake | place: Tanzania: Lake... | reverse complement strand
TTATAAATCTATATGAATTCATTTAAATTAAAATTAGTTTATTAAATTTAAATATATTAAACAATAAATAATATATTAATATATGAGGAGAGAAATTATGAAAAAAGCAATATTGTTTATATTAACTGCCTTTTTAGCATTTTTTACATTAGCCTTGCCGCTTTTTGCTTTTACGGCTAAAAGTGGCGAAACTGTAAATTTAACCGAAAATGAAAATGATGACGTCTATGCAGTAGGGAGCAATGTTAATGTTTCAAGTGAGATAAACGGAGACCTTGTAGCTGCAGGAGGAAGGTTAAATCTTAATGGAATGGTTGCGCAGGATCTTATAGCTGCTGGTGGTTTTATTGATGTTGGCGGTGAAGTAAAAGACGATGCAAGAATAGCGGGAGGCAACATCACAATAAATGGCTCTGTCAGCGATGATGTTATTGTTGCGGGGGGGCAGGTTTTAATTGATAAAGGTGCAAAAATTGGCGGTGATCTGGTTGTAAGCGGCGGCAGTATTATTATCAATGGTGATGTAAGCGGAAAAATCATAGCATCAGGTGGAGATATAGAAATTTCCGGAAAGGCAGGAAATGGTGTTGAAATAGAAGGTGTTGGCTTATTAACAATTGGAAGCACTGCTGAAATTACAGGCGATTTAGTTTATTCTTCGAGCCAGGAAGCTAAAATATCAGAAGAGGCTAAAATTTCAGGAAGTATAAAGTTTACAGAAATAAAAGAGCCTAAAAAAGTGGAAAAATCTTTATTTGCAGTTCCTTTTGGAATATTTGGGGGTATTTTCAGTGCAACCTATATCGGAAGTCAGGTTGCTTCATTTCTAAGCATGTTTGTAATTGGAATAATTTTAATACTTGCAATCCCTTCAGTTTTTAAAAAGTTTAACAGCAGAATGAAATCATCATTTGGATTGTGTGTTGGCGGTGGTGCAATTATGCTGTTTGGCATTCCGATTGGTATGGCAATTTTATGTTTTATTGGAGTTCTGCTGCTTTTTACAATTGTTGGAGCAGGTCTTGGCATTCTTTTATTTGCTTCTAATTGTATTATTACAAGCCTGTATTTTATATTAATCTATACCAGCACTGCTTTCCTTGCATTTTTATTAGGTGAGTTAATACTTGCAAAATCAAAACTTGATTTGAATAAATACGGCTGGAAGGTGCTTGCTTATCTTATTGGTCTTGCAATTATAATGGTTGTTTATGCAATACCATTTGCTGGTGGAGCAGCAATGTTTGCAGGTGTTCTATTTGGTTTTGGCGGCATTATAATGGTTATAAAAGACTACATCCTGGAGGCTCCAAGAAGTTTAAAAAAATAACTGTTAAAAAGAAGAAAATTTTATTTTTTAAATATATATTTTTATGTATTATCGAGTTTCGGGATGTAGCAAAAAGTGGTAGTGAAAAATATCCATTTTTGTTTCTTCAGAATAGTTTTAAGACTAGAGCTGGTACTGGTATTTATACAGTTTATAATAAACACCTTTAAGCTTGAGAAGCTCTCTGTGGGCTCCTCTTTCAACAATCCTTCCCTGCGAAAGGACAATAATACTGTCAACATTTTTAATTGTTGATAGCCTGTGTGCAATAATAATTGTAGTTCTGTTTCTCATTATTTTTACAAGAGCATCCTGAATAAGTGCCTCAATTTCGGAGTCTATGCTTGATGTTGCCTCGTCTAAAATAAGTAAAATTTCGGGATTAAATACAAGTGCTCTTGCAAAAGCAATTAGCTGTCTCTGACCTACAGATAAGATCTGTCCTCTTTCTTTGACTTCTTCATAATATCCGCCAGGAAGCTTTTCAATAAATTTGTGAGCATTTACATATTTTGCTGCCTCAATTACTTTGTCAAAACCTATTTCACTGTTTTCAAGCCTGATATTATCAAGAATTGTTCCTGAAAATAAAAAAACATCCTGGCTCACAATACCTATGTGTTTCCTTAAATCTATAAGCTCATACCGTTTTATGTCTATCCCATCTAAAAATATCTTCCCTTTCTGTATATCATAGAATCTGTTCAATATGTTAATAATGGAGGTCTTTCCCGAGCCAGTTGCACCAACTATTGCTACGCTTTCACCGCTGTCAAGCGCAAAATTAATATTTTTTAAAACATAATTGTTTTTATCATAGGCAAACCAGACATTCTCAAATCTGATATTTCCACTTATTTTTTCAATTTTTACAGGGTTTGGTGGGGATATTATTTTAGGTTTTTCCTCAAGTAAGTTAAAAATTCTTTCTGATGCTGCAACAGCTTCCTGAATTATCCCAAATTTTTCCGCAAGATCACTTATGGGATGAAAAAATTTTTCAATATACTGTATAAAAGCAACAAGTGTTCCAAGTGTTAACACTCTCTGGATAATCTGTCCGCCGCCATACCATATTATAAGAGCTACTGCTAAAGTGCTTATAAATATTACTACCGGGAAAAATACAGAATAATAAAAAATTGTTCGCAGATATTCCATAAGATAGCTTTTATTTAAACTATCGAATTCTTCTTCACTTCTATTTTCCCTGTTAAATAGTTTTACTGTATTAATGCCTGTGATTGCTTCATGAATATAAGAATTCATATTGGAAATTTTTGCTCTTATAATCTTGAATGATATTCTTACTTTTTTCCTGAATATAAATGTAGCTGTCGCAAGCAGGATAAGAACAGAAAATGTAACAAGCGATAACTTCAGGTTTAAATTAATCATTACAACCATCACACCGGCAATCATGAAAATATCGCCAAAAAAGGTAACTATCCCTGAAGACAGCATCTCATTTAATGCCTGGACATCTGTTGTAACTCTTGTCAGGATTCTTCCTACAGGATTTTTATCAAAAAATGACATTTCCATTTTCTGTATGTGGCTGAAAATATCCATTCTCATATCATACATAATTTTCTGCCCTATATATTCTGTTAGATACTGCTGGATATACCTGAATAAGAATTCACCGGCAAGTACAGCACCGAAAAGAATAATAAGGTATATGAAGCCATCAAGTTTCTGGGGTGTGAGGTGCCTGTCAATTGCAATTTTTATAAGGTATGGAACTACAATTTCAAGAGCGGCAGTAATAAGCAGAAGAAAAACTGTCAGGCCCAGTAAAAATTTATAAGGCTTTACATAACCAAGCAGCTTTAAAACAGTTCTTCTGTCAAGCTGTTTTTCTTCGATGTCCTTTTCATAAAAATTTTCTCTTAAAAGTTTGTGCATTTTTTAAATTGCTGCCTTTTTTATTTTATTCTGCTTATTCTTTTATAATGCGCATATGTATATTTATTTATTTTTTACTTTTTTTATTTATCTTTTTACATCTTATATAATTTTGCCCTTAACTATATTTATTAAAGATTTCAGGTAATATTTTTTATATCTCTTCTCTTAATTCCTCTGATAACTGCTGCCTGTAATAAAGCCGCTGATAAACTCCGCATTTTTTTAAAAGCTCTTTATGATTTCCTGTTTCTATAATTTCACCTTCATCAATAACTATTATTAAATCTGAATCCTTAATTGTTGAGATTCGATGGGATATTATAATTTTAGTTAAGTTTTCAGTTTTAGCTTTTAAATCCTTAAGGATTAATTCTTCGGTGTTTGTATCTATGTTTGAAAAAGAATCGTCAAGGATTAAGATCCTGGGCTCAGCCGTTAATGCCCGTGCTATTGCAAGGCGCTGTCTCTGGCCGCCTGAAAGTGTAATTCCTCTCTCACCCACAAGTGTCTGGTAACCATTGGGAAAGCTTTCTATATCTTCATGCAGGTGGGAAATTTTTGAAGCTTCCAGTATTTTTTTATTTAAATGATTTTCTGAAAGTTTTAACAGGTAAGCCTCTCTTCCAAAAATTATATTTTCCTTTATTGTTTTGGAAAATATAAACGGGTCCTGTGTAACATAGGCAATATTTGAGCGAAGTACTGACAGAGAAATTTTGTTAATATCCTCACCATCAATAAAAATGGATCCATTTTGCGGCTCGTATAGTCTTGGGATTAAATTTACAATTGTTGATTTGCCGCTGCCTGTAAAACCCACAATCCCAAACTGCATTCCTGGCATTATCTCAAAATTTATATTCTTTAATATCCATTGATTGCTTGCGCTGCTGTCTTTTGTATAATCTCTGTTTTGAGTAATATTTTTTATAGTATTATTTCTGCAATTACTTCCAGAATTGCCGTTATCACTAATTTTGGTATTACTTGTGCTGATACTTTTACCTTCAACAGTATCATTAATATTATCATTGTAATTTTTATAATTCTTTATTCCTGGACTGCTCTTATTATAGTTAACTTGTAATTTATTATTTTTTGTATCTTGAGGGTCAAAAAATGATTCATAGCTTGCCATTTTTGGATACATAAAATACACATTTTTAAATACGATATTTCCCTTAAGCTCTGTTAATTTAGCGGGGCTGGCTGGCTCTTTTATTTGAGGCTTCATTTTAAAGATTTTGTTCAGTCTTGCCATTGAAACTTCACCGCGCTGAATGAGATTTATTACCCAGCCAAGTGATATAAGCGGCCAGGCTATTGCAATTATATATGCACTGAACTGAACAAACTGGCCAAGTGTCAGCTGTCTTTCTATTACCTGTATTCCACCTATCCATAAAACAACAAGGGAGCCAATTCCGCCAATCAGTATCATTAATGGCCAGAAAATACTTCTTACCTGTGCGAGTGCTAAATTTTTATTTATGTAATCTTTATTTAATTCAGAAAAAGTATCTATTTCATTTTTTTCCTGGGTGAATGATTTTACAACCTTTATACCGGCGATACTTTCCTGTGTTCTTGCTGAAAGAAGTGCATACTGCTCCTGTGACAATTTGAACCTGTTATATAGCATTGCACTTAACCTGCTTACTATTAAGGGCAGTACCGGTATAGCTATTAAGGAATAAAGTGTAAGCCTTATGCTAATTAAAAACATTACAATAAGTGTTGAGATGAAAATAATAATTGTGTTAAAAAGGTTTAAAAGCCCTGGGCCAAGAAAGTTTCTCACTGCGTCAAGGTCATTTGTTATAAGAGCCATCACACTTCCGGTTCTGTTGCTTTCAAAAAATGAGCTATCAAGCCTTTGTAAATGTGAAAAGAAATCTCTCCTTATGCTGTATTCAATTTTGCGTGAAACTCCAATTAAAAGCCGTCGCATGTAAAATCTGAAAATTCCAGCCACTGCAGAAACTCCAATTAGAAGCAAGCTGTACCTTATTAATTGAGGCTGTGACGCAGGGTAATTTTTTATGCTGTCAATGGCAAGTTTTAAAATCCATGGAATTGTAAGGCTTAAAAGATTGGTAAGCAATATGTAAATAATACTTCCTGCAAGTGAAAGCCAGTGCTGTTTGAAGTATTTTAATAAAGTAAATAGCTGTCTAATTTAAATCACCTCTAGAATGATAATTACTAAAGCATAAAAAATAACTGAAATTTTTAATATTTTTGTAGTTTAAAAAAAATAAACAAAAAGTTCAATTTATTGGAATTCTAATTAGTTCTTGCTGAATATATCATTATTTTAATAAAATTTGATATTTATTAAGCTCAAAGTTTTTAAATTTTTTAATTTTAAGCAATTGTTCAGCAGAAAATAATTAAATTTTAATTAAAACCAATTAGTGTTTATAATCATCAAATTAAATTTGTAAAGTGTATTGACAATAATTTTAAAAAAATTAAAAATATTTTTCACTTAAAGTGAAATTATAATTTCAAATATTTTTAAAAAATTTTTATAAAACACTTGACACCATAATTTTTTTCTATTAAACTTTTATTCAGTTAAAAAGGTTGGTGATAATTATTGTTTAATGATAGTGATAAAAGTTATCCGATTGAGCTGGTTGCTGAATTTCTTGGTGTTAACAGCAGGACATTATACTATTATGAAAGGTTCAGGCTTGTTGTGCCATCAAGGAGAGGTCGTAAGAGATATTACTCAAGGAATGATATAAACTGGCTTGAGTATGTCAGGGAACTTATGTATGAGCAGGGTATGAATTTACGCTCCATTATCATACTTATAAAGAGGCGTGATAATGTAATTATGGAAAAATGCCCTTTAGATGTTGTTGATAGTTTTAAAAATTATCTTATGAGGATGGAAGACCAGTTTTAAACAATAAAATTCTAAAACTAAAAAATAAAAAAAGAAATTATAAAAGAAAGGATAGATTTAAATGGGAAAAGCAGTAGGAATTGATTTAGGGACAACAAACTCGTGTATAGCTGTTATGGAAGGTGGAAAACCTGTGGTTATTACAAACACTGAAGGCGGCAGGACAACACCCTCCGTTGTTTCATTAACAAAAAAAGGTGAAAGGCTTGTAGGCCAGCTTGCAAAAAGGCAGGCTGCATTAAATCCGGAAAATACAATTTACTCCATTAAAAGGTTTATTGGGAGAAAATATACAGAAGTTGAGAGCGAAAGAAAAATTGTTGCATATCAGGTAGTTGATGGAAATAACGGGCTTGCTGAAGTTAAAATGGCTGAAAGGAATTACACACCTGAAGAAATCTCAGCAATGATTCTTCAAAAAATGAAGGCTGATGCAGAATCATATCTTGGAACCGAAGTTACCGATGCAGTTATTACAGTTCCTGCTTATTTTAATGATGCCCAGAGACAGGCGACAAAAAATGCAGGTAAAATTGCGGGTCTTAATGTCCTGCGAATCATTAATGAGCCAACTGCAGCTTCACTTGCATATGGACTGGATAAGAAAAAAGAGGAAAAGATACTGGTTTTTGATTTAGGCGGTGGTACTTTTGATGTGTCGATTCTTGAGGTAGGTGAAGGTGTGTTTGAAGTAAGATCCAGCCATGGGGATATGCATCTTGGCGGAGATGACTATGATAACAGAATTATGAACTATATTGCTGATGAATTTAAAAGAGAGCAGGGAATAGATTTGCGCCAGGATAGACAGGCTCTACAGCGATTGATTGAAGCTTCTGAAAAAGCAAAAATAGAACTTTCAAATGTAACAGAAACAAATGTAAGCTTGCCTTTTATTACAGCCGATGCCAATGGACCTAAACACCTTGAGACTAAAATTACACGTGCAAAATTTGAGCAGCTTACTTCAGACCTGACAGATCGCTGCAGGGAACCAATGGAGAAGGCTCTTAAGGATTCAGGTTTTAAAATTGAGGAAATCGACGAGGTCATTCTTGTCGGTGGAGCTACTAGAATGCCTGTTATCCAGGACCTTGTAAAGAACTTTACAAATAAAGAGCCAAATAAGAGTGTTAATCCTGATGAGGTTGTTGCAGTGGGTGCTGCAATCCAGGCTGGAATTTTGATGGGTGATGTTAAGGACATAGTTTTACTTGACGTAACTCCACTATCTCTTGGCATAGAAACACTGGGGGGCGTTAATACAAGACTTATAGAAAGAAATACAACAATTCCAACTAAGAAGAGCGAAATATTTACAACTGCAGCAGACAGCCAGACAAGTGTTGACATACATGTTCTGCAGGGGGAGCGTGATATGGCTGCAGATAATAAGACCATAGGAAGATTCAGGCTGGATGGAATTCCGCCTGCACCAAGGGGAATACCGCAGATCGAGGTTACTTTTGATATTGATGCCAATGGTATTGTCAATGTTAGTGCAAAAGATATGGCAACAGGAAAAGAGCAGAAAATTACAATTACTGCAACATCGCATCTTTCTGATTCTGAAATAGAAAGAATGGTAAATGAAGCAAAGACCCATTCTGATGAGGATAAAAAGAAAAGGGAGCTTGCGGAAGCAAGAAATAAAGGAGACAGCCTCGTTTATTCAACAGAGAAATTTTTAAGAGATATTGGAGATAAGGCTCCTGGCGATCTTAAAACAAAAATTGAAGACCAGATTAAGGTTTTAAGAAAAGCACTGGAATCAGATAATGCAGCCAGCATCAATAAGGAAATAGAAGTTTTGCAGAAGTTACAGGATGAGCTGTCCCAGAAAATGTATGCACAGGCGGGTGCAGGAGCCGGTCCGGGTCCAGGTGCAGGAGCAGGTGGATATGGCCCGGGTGCTGGATTTGGCCAGCAGCAGGGTCAGGCAGGCCAGGGGGGAGCCGGGTCACAAACTGGTGGAAGCAGTGGCGGAAACCATGAGGATGTAATTGATGCTGAATTTGAGGCAAAGGATGAAAAATAAGGAGGTGAACAGATATGCCGATAGTAAGATGGGATCCATTTAGAGAACTGGTTCAGATGAGAGATGAAATAGGCAGATGGTTTGGTGATATTTCCGAGAGAGAAAAAGGAGAAAGAAAATCAGCAGTCTGGGCTCCAGAGGTGGATATTAAGGAAACTGAAAAGCAGGTTATTGTTAAGGCTGATCTACCTGGAATAAAGATGGAGGATATCGATGTTTCTGTAGATGAAAACCAGCTTGTTATAAAAGGTGAAAGAAAATTTGAAAAAGAAGAGAAAGAAAAAGATTACATCAGGGTTGAAAGAAGCTATGGTTCATTCTACAGATCATTTGATGTTGGAGTTCCAATAAAAGCTGAAGAGGTAAAAGCTGCCTATGCTGATGGTGTGCTTGAAATCACCATACCAAAAGCTGAAGTAAAAATACCAAAAAAGGTTGAAATTACAAAAAAGTAAGGCAAATAATTTTGATAGGAAATAGTATTTGCTTTGTAAAAAACAGTAAGAAATTAAATTTCTATGAAATTTAATACCTGCCCATAGCGAAAAAGAAAAATTTAAAGCTATGGGCAGATTTATATTTTCATACTGTTTATTTTAAAGGTAGAAAATATATAAATAAATAAAAATAATAATGGAAAAATATTAATTATTTTAAAAAATATAATGATACAAACTTTTAAAACATGTTAAAGAATATCTAACATTTAATGGGGATAGTATAAAAATATAAACAGGTGAAATGAATGGAGTATAAAGACTATTATAAAATCCTTGGCGTTGGTAAAAATGCGGCACAGGATGAAATTAAGAAAGCTTACAGGAAGCTTGCCCGGCAGTATCATCCTGATGCAAATCCAGGCAACAAAGAAGCTGAAGAAAAATTTAAGGAGATCGGGGAAGCTTATGAGGTTTTAAAGGACCCTGATAAAAGATCCCGTTATGATCAGCTTGGCGCAAACTGGAAACAGTTTTCAAGAGCAGGGGCCGGTCAGGGCTGGCAGGGATGGCCAGGAGCAGGTCAGCAGACTTATACATATGATTTCAGTGGCGGAGATTTTGGTTTTAGCGATATCGGGTCGGGATTTTCTGACTTTTTTGAAATGTTTTTTGGACGGGGTTCCAATGATAGATTCTCAAGCTTTTTTGGAAATACGGGCTCCACAGCGACAGGGGCAAGAAGCCAGTCAAAGCAGGACAGGAGAACTTTCTGGGGGGCAGGAGCTTCACAGAAAGGACAGGACTGGCAGTATGAGTTGAACATTACCCTGCGGGAAGCTTACTCTGGAACCCAGAGAGTTATAAGTCTTCAAAAAGATAAAAAAGTAAGGACAGTTAATGTTAAAGTTCCCAAAGGTGTAAAAGAGGGATCTAAAATAAGAGTTAAGGGTGAAGGCGCGCAGGGAACAAGGGGAGGCTTGCATGGAGATTTATATCTTATTGTGCACATAATGCCGCATAACTTTTTTACAATAAAAGACAGTGATCTCTACTGTGAGGTGCCGGTTACCATAAAAGAGGCAGTAATGGGTGCAAAGATTGATATACCAACATTTCAGGGGGCAGTCTCAATGACTCTTCCTCCTAATACACAGAGTGGAAAAACTTTAAGGCTTAAGGGAAAGGGTATGCCAAAAATTAAAAGCACAGAGCATGGGGATCTTTATGTAAAAATAAAGGTTGTTATACCTACAAATTTGACAAATGATCAGAGAAAACAGTTTGAACAATTCGCAAAGGTTTATAATGAAAATCCAAGGCAAAAAATTGCTGTTTAGGTTATCTTTTAATTCAGATTAATATTTAAAGGTGAGATTAATGAATTTTGAAAAATTTACAATAAAGGCCCAGGAAGCTTTAGCAAGAGCACAAACGGTAGCTTCAGAGAATGGTCATCAAAGTATTGAAGATTTTCATTTAATGAGCGCACTCCTTGAGCAAAGCGAAGGAGTTATTTTGCCCATACTTTCCAGGCTTGAGGTTAACATAGATGATTTTACAAAAAGAGTGGAAAACTTAATTAGAAATTTTCCGAAGGTTAGCGGACAGAATGTTCAGATTTATATAGGTGCCGAACTTAATAATGTATTAAATGCAGCTTTCAAGGAAGCCCAGCAGTTAAAGGATGAATTTGTAAGTACCGAGCACATTTTAATTGCAATGGCTGAAGGAAGGGGAAGAGTTTCTGAACTATTAAGGCAGCTTGGTGTTACAAAAGACAGAATTTACAGAATTCTTGTTGAGATAAGAGGAAGTCAGAGAATAACAGACGCCAACCCGGAGGACAAGTATCAGGCTTTGCAGCGCTTTGGAAAAGACATTACAGACCTTGCTGCAAAGCAAAAACTTGACCCGGTAATAGGAAGGGATGATGAAATTAGAAGAGTTATTCAGGTGCTGTCGAGACGAACCAAGAACAACCCTGTCCTTATTGGGGATCCAGGTGTTGGAAAGACTGCTATAGTTGAAGGACTTGCACAGAGAATTATTGCAGGTGATGTTCCTGAAGGACTTAAGGGTAAAAAGGTTATTGCAATTGATATCGGCGCAATGGTTGCCGGTTCAAAATACAGGGGAGAATTTGAAGACAGACTCAAAGCAGTTTTAAAAGAAATTGCAAAATCTGAAGGAAGTATAATTATTTTTCTTGATGAGCTTCATACAATAGTTGGAGCAGGTGCTGCTGAAGGGGCAGTGGATGCGTCTAATATGTTAAAGCCAATGCTTGCAAGGGGGGAGCTCCATGCTATAGGTGCTACAACCCTTGATGAATACAGAAAACACATTGAAAAGGATGCAGCGCTTGAGCGAAGATTCCAGCCGATCCTTGTAAATGAACCATCCGTTGAGGACACAATAGCAATTCTGCGCGGGCTTAAGGAAAAATATGAGGTTCATCATGGTGTAAGAATAAAGGATTCTGCATTAATTGCCGCAGCAGTTCTATCTGAAAGATATATCTCTGATAGATTTCTTCCTGATAAAGCAATTGATTTGATTGATGAAGCTGCCTCAAGGCTTAGAATTGAGATAGACAGCATGCCCACAGAAATTGATGAGATAGAAAGGAAAATAAAGCAGCTTGAAATAGAAGAACAGGCTTTAAAAAAAGAAAAAGATAAGGCTTCAAAAGAAAGAATGGAAAAGCTAAAGCATGAGCTTTCAGATTTAAAAGAAAAGAGCAGTGCAATGAAAGCCCACTGGCTTCAGGAAAAAGAGGCAATAAAGGTTATAAGAGGACTGAAAGAGGAAATTGAAAAGACAAAGCTTTCAGCAGAACAGGCAGAAAGAGATGCAAATCTTGCAAAAGCAGCAGAACTGAAGTATGGAAAGCTTCTTGAGCTTGGTAAAAATCTTGAGGTGCAAAATAAAAAACTTGAGGAGATGCAGAAAAACCAGAAGATGCTAAAAGAAGAAGTTGATGAGGAAGATATAGCAGAGACAGTTTCAAAGTGGACAGGAATTCCTGTTACAAGTCTTGTTGAGGGTGAAATTGAAAAACTCATACACATGGAGGAAAGACTAAAACAAAGAGTGGTGGGGCAGGATGAGGCAATTGGGACAATTTCAAATGCAATAAGGCGTGCAAGGGCAGGACTACAGGATCCAAACAGGCCAATTGGCTCGTTTATTTTTGTTGGTCCAACAGGTGTTGGGAAAACAGAGCTATCAAAGGCTCTTGCAGAGTTTTTATTTGATGATGAGAGGGCAATGGTTAGAATTGATATGTCAGAGTATATGGAAAAGCATACAGTTTCAAGGCTCATTGGTGCACCACCTGGTTATGTTGGTTATGAAGAGGGAGGTTATCTTACGGAAGCTGTAAGGAGAAGACCATACAGTGTAATTCTATTGGATGAGATTGAAAAAGCTCACTTGGATATATTTAATATTTTACTTCAGATAATGGATGATGGAAGATTGACGGATGGTCATGGAAGAACTGTTGACTTTAAAAATACAGTTATAATAATGACTTCAAATATAGGAAGCCAGTGGATAGTTGAACTTGGTGCCGGAGATGAAGAGGAGATGAAAAGAAGAATAAATGAATCAATTAAGGCAAATTTTAAACCTGAATTTTTAAACAGGGTTGATGATATAATAATATTTCACAGGCTTGGAATTGAACAGATTAAACAGATTGTGGATATTCAGATTCAGAAACTTAAGGCAGTAATGAGCAGCAAGAAGTTAAAGCTTGAAATAACTGATAAAGCAAAAGAGCTTCTTGCAAAAGAAGGGTTTGATGCTGCATTTGGAGCAAGGCCATTAAAAAGGGTAATACAGAATGAAGTCCAGAATGCTCTTGCAATGAAGATTTTAAACGGTGAAATAAAAGAAGGCGACCGGGTAAAGATTGATGTAACAGGACCTGAAGGAAGAAAACTTGATTTTATGGTAAGCACTTCACTATAATTTGCCTGACTTTGACAGTTTGCAATTGCTACACAAAAAGGAAATTAAATCAGCATCCAGAATTTTCACTTTATGCATTATTAATTACTATTTTTATTAATTTTTGTATAATAGTTCTATAAAACTTGTAAGAGAATTTTAAATTTTGGGAGTTTGATATTCCTTTAAAATTTTACATAGAATTGATTATAAGATTTTTATTCTGGCTGACAGGTTTCTGGTTCCTGTGGAAAATTCGTTTTTGTGGAAAATCCGGTAGTAATGTTAAACATGCAATAATAAAGAATGACACTCGAAATCAGATAAATGCACTAAAAATCTCCATAATCATACCTGCAAGAAATGAAGAAAATACACTCCCCCGACTTCTTAATTCCCTATCAGGACAGACTTTAAAACCCCATGAAGTCATTGTTGCAAATGATCAGTCCAAAGATGGGACCGAACAGATTGCACTAAAATACGGTGCAAGGGTCATAAACTTAGAAGAGCTTCCAGGCGGCTGGCTCGGCAAACCCTGGGCATGCTACAGTGGAGCCAGAAATTCGACCGGAGACGTTTTCCTATTTCTTGATGCTGATACTTTCCTTGAGGAAGATGGTCTTGAAAAAATATTAGAATGCTATATATTTTATAAAGGCGTTGTTTCGGTACAGCCATATCATAAAATTAAAAAACTCTATGAAAACTTTTCTGCATACTTCAACCTTATTCTTATGGGTTCTATGAATACCTTTACACCAATGCAGCTCAAATTAAAACCCATAGGTGCTTTCGGTCCGTGCCTTCTCTGCGGCAGGGACTCATATTTTAAAATTGACGGTCATGGCAGTGCAAAAGGAGAAATACTGGAAGACCTTGAAATAGGTAAGAAATTTCTTAAAAATGGTATACCTGTTTACTGTTTTGGGGGCAAAGGTACGATCAACTTCAGGATGTATCCTCATGGATTGAAAAGTCTGATAAACGGATTTGCCAGAGGTTTTACAATAGGTGCAAGATCAACTTCCATCCTAAATCTATTTCTTGTTATTTTTTGGATTGCAGGTGCATTTTATCCTGTTACATTAATTATCCAGAACAGCATGAATCTTAATATAGTTGAACTTGCAGCAGGAATTGTCTTTTACATTGCTTATTCAATACAGATTTTATGGATGATAAAAAGAATTGGAAATTTTAACCCTGCAGTAGCAATTTTTTTTCCTGTTTATATGATTTTTTTTATTCTGGTTT
>Ga0194126_10008594_pt1 | contig 13851 bp, 10 predicted proteins | sample TA2KigC150mmetaG_FD_148641 | JGI IMG/M metagenome (GOLD analysis project Ga0194126, IMG submission 148641) | Freshwater microbial communities from Lake Tanganyika, Tanzania - TA2015035 Kigoma Deep Cast 150m | ecosystem: Environmental > Aquatic > Freshwater > Lake | place: Tanzania: Lake... | reverse complement strand
GCTCAACTGCACGGTCTGGCACGAGCTCCATCCGAACCACTGCGCCCCGAGGCATCAGGACGACTACGCGGACGACGGCGACGGCTTCGTGAGCGTGTGCGATCGCCTGGTGCTCGACGGCGTGTCCTACCACATCGAGTGGATCGGTCCGACGTACTATCTCGAGGGGATGCCCGGGAGGCCGGGGAAGTACCTCGAGCCCATGGAGCCCGGCCGGGACGGCAGCCCCGTGTGCGAGACCTGGCACGAGGTGTACCCGAGCTTCTGCATCGCACACCACGTGGACGGCTGGGAGGACAACGGGGACGGCTTCCTGGGTCCCTGCGACATGATCCTCCTGGGCGGCGAGCTCTGGCATCTGCAGGAGGTCGGCTTCAACATCATCGTGACTCCCGAGTCGCCCGTGGAGCACGGGACCTGGGGGAGGATCAAGGACATCTTCCGGACCCTCTTTGGTTCTTGATGCGCTTCGGCAAGTGTGGTATAATCGCCCTGCGTTGGGGTGCGCGCCGCGATGCGCGAGCGGCGTGCGTGGTGTTGTCGAGCGGGCGGTGAAACGGCCCTGGCGTGCTCAGGGCAGGAGGACGGTGGAGATGAGAAACTGCTTCGCCTTGTTCGCTCTTCTGGGCGTCATCGCGCTGGCCATGCCAGCAGGCGCTCAGATCTATCTCGATTTCGCCGGGTCTCCCGTTGCCGGCGTCGCACGCGATGCCATCCCCGGCAACTGCTCCGAGTGGCACGAGCTGTTCCCCAACTTCTGCGTGATCCATCACCAGGACGACTACGTCGACAACGGTGACGGCATCGTCAGCGTCTGCGATGTCATCATCCTGAGCGGCATGAGGTACCACGTCGACTGGGTCGGACCGACCTACGAGCTCGAGAACGTCACCACCGGCGAGATGTCGTACTGGGAGCCCACGGTGCTTCCCCCGCTCCCGAATCCGTACTGCTCGGTGTGGCACCAGGTCGCTCCGGACTTCTGCTTCGCCGCGCACGTGGACGAGTGGCAGGACAACGGCGACGGACGTCTGAGCGAGTGCGACATCGTCTGGATCGGCGGGTTCCCGTACCACGTGGCCTCGATCAACCTCGACATCACCGTGTCCGAGGAGCCGAGCCCGACGGGCCCGCAGAGCTGGAGCAAGATCAAGGGTCTCTTCAGGACGTTCTAGGTCGGCCCCCGAGGGAGGCAACCGGCGCGGGGCCGGATCGGTTGTGGAGGGCAGTGGTGATCGGGCGTGAGGGCGCCCGAAGGGAGGAGACGCGATGAAGAGAGTGTTCTTGGCTGTGGTGCTGGCGGTGCTGGTCGCCGTGCCTGCGTCGGCGCAGATCTACCTCGAGTACACGGGCCCGCCTGGACGGAACATCCCGCCGAACTGCTCGACGTGGCACGAGCTGCACCCGAACTTCTGTGCGACGTCCCACCAGCAGCTCTACAACGACAACGGTGACGGCGTCGTGAGCGCGTGCGACCAGCTCGTTCTGGACTGCGGGTGCTTCCACGTCACGTGGGCCGGCCCGACCTACGTGCTCAGTTTCCAGGGCATGATCAGCTACTGGGAGCCGATCGGCGCGTACGGTCCCAATCCCATGTGCGAGACCTGGCATCAGGTCTATCCGGAGTTCTGCATGGCCGGCCACGTGGACGCGTGGGAGGACACGAACAGCGACGGTCAGATCTCCCCCTGCGACTTCGTGGTCATCGCCGGCATGATGTACCACGTCGTCGAGATCAAGCTGAACGTGCAGGTCACACCGCTGAGCCCCGTGGACGAGAGGAGTTGGGGCGCCATCAAGAGCCTCTTCAGCACCTTCTAGAGCAGGTCACGGTCTGAAGCACGAAATGGGATCCCGCCCGGCGCACCGCCGGGCGGGGTTCTCTTTGGGGGCTGAGAGGAGGTCCCTACTGCCCGAGCGTCCGGATCACCGGCGCCCCGATCCCCTTCCACTCCTCGACGCCGCCGTAGAACCTCTCGGTGTTCAGGAAGCCCGCCCGCGCCGCCATGGTCGAGGTGTTCCTGCTCCGGATGCACGATGGCCCGTAGCAGTAGGACACGACAGGGACCGTCGCCCTGTCGGCCTCCGGCCAGTGTCGCGCCACGGTCGCATCCAGCGAGTCGGCGAAGACGTGCGACTGCAGGTTGACCGCGCCGGGGATGTGACCGAAGGCGAAGTCGCGGTCGTGCCGCACGTCGAGGAGGACGAACGAGCGCGGCGGCGTGTCGGGAACGAGCAGCTTGGGCTCCCGGTTGAGGCGAGCGAGGATCTCCTCGGCGTGGACGACGCGCGTGACCGGCGACTCCGCGTCGGACACCCACTCGTCGAACCCGCCCGGGTAGAATCGGACCTTCACGATGCCCGCGCGGCGCAGCAGGAAGTAGCCGATGGCGCCGTCCTCGCTGCCCCACCCGTACACAACGAACTCGTCCTGGAGGTTCACGGGGTTCGACGGACGCGGCCCGAGCCGTGCGAAGGCCGCGCGCGTGTCCTCGGGGCTTCTGAGAGCGCCGTCCCGCGCGAAGAACTCACTGAAGTCGTACGGGAGCGCGTGCGGGACGTGGCCGGTGCGCGTCGAAGGCGCGGCGCCCGACGCCTGCGTGCGCTCGCCACCCGGCTCCTGCGGGAGACCTTCCCAGACATCCCAGCCGCGCGTGTCGACGAGCTCGTGACCGGTCTCGCCGTACACGGCAGCGACGTATGCGCGCGTGGCGATGCGGTCGCTATCCGGCTCGCGCGCCCACGCGCACGGCCGGAGCGATGCCTCGACCGTCTCGACCGGCCCGCCGCCGCGCGCCCACGCCGCCATGCCTCCCTCGAGCAGGGCGACCTCTCGCGCGCCTGCCGCCTCGAGGAACCAGAAGAGCAGCGCGGCGTCGCGAAGGTCCGGGCCTTCGCCGCAGCAGACGATCCTCTCGTCGCCGGACAGGCCCAGCGCGCCGAGGAATGCCGCGGCGACGGACACGTCGGGAAGCGCGGCCGCCGGCGCCGAGAGCGCCCCGGGGACGTGCCCGAGCAGGTAGGCGTCCCGCGGGCGGGCGTCGAGGACCACGACGTCACGCCCGGCGAGCGGCTCTCCGGAGACCGACGCCGTCACGTCGGGGTAATCAGGTTCCGGCACAGGTTCGGCCGGATCCCACGGCCACTGCGCCGCCGCCGGGCTCGCCGCGAGCGACACGACGAGGCACGCGGCGATCGCCCACGCGCGGCCGCCCACCGACCCGCGCCGCGTTGCGAAGTCAGCTCTCCTGCTCGTCATCGCGTCGCCCCTCCCGCCCCCTTCTGATCGCCACGGCGAGGCACACTGCGAACCCGCCGTACAGGATGACCGACACGATCACGCAGGTGATCCACGCTGAAGGCGACATCAGGCCCCCTCCTTCGTCCTGCCGGGCAGCCGCGCCAGCACCGCGGCCAGGACGATGATCGCCGCCACGAGCCCCCAGCCGCCGGCGAGAAGCGCCCAGGTCGGGTACCCGCCGTAGGCCGCTTTCATCTCACCCGCGATGTTGACGACGAGCGCGATGCCCAAAGCGATGGGGGTCAGCCACTTGATGAAGAAGTCCCACCACCACCCCACCCTGAAGTCCGACACCTCGTTGATGTACTCCTTGAGCTTCGCCGCCCCGAAGAACCACCCGATGAGGATGCACTCGGCCAGACCGATGACGACGAGCCCGTACTCGTTCATCCAGTGATCGACGATGTCGAGCCAGTAGAGTCCGGCTCCGGTCGTGAACACGAGCCCGACCAGGAACCCGACCATACAGAACCAGGTCGTGACCTTTCCCTGCGAGAGGTTCCACTTGTCACGTACACCGGCGACGGCACCCTCGACGATTGAGAACGCCGAGTCGATGCCGAGCGTGAGCAGCGTGATGAAGAAGAGGACGCCGATGAGCGGCGCCAGCGGCATGAGGCTGATCGCGGTCGGATAGACGACGAACGCGAGGCCCGGGCCGCCCCTGACGACGCTCTCGACGGGCACGCCCTGAACTTGCGCGAGGTAGCCCAGGACGCTGAACACGGCGAAGCCGGCGAAGTAGGCGTAGCCCGCGTCCGCGAGACCCGTCAGGAACGCGTTGTTGGTCACGTCGGAGCGCTTCGGCAGGTAGCTCGCGTACGCCGTGAGGATCCCGAACCCGAGGCTCAGGGAGAAGAAGACCTGCGCGTAGGCCGAGAGCCACGTCTTGGCGTTCAGCAGCGCGTTGAAGTCCGGCGTGAGGTAGTATCGCAGCCCCTCCATGGCGCCGGGCAGCGTGAACCCTCGTATCGCGATGATGACCGTCAGGAGCGCCGGCAGCGGCACGGTGATCATGACGACCTTGCCGACGCGAAGAACGCCCTTCCTGATGATCCAGTAGATCCACGCCCAGGTGATGGCGAGTCCCACGACGGCCGGCCACTGGATCGTACCAAGCGCTCCCGGGCCTTTCGTCAGGCCGAGGAACGAGTCGAAGAATGCCTGCGGGTTCTCCTTCCACGGCTGCGTGAACGCGAACGCCAGGTAGTTGAAGCACCACGCCATCACGACCGCGTAGTACGCGCAGATGGCCATCCCGATGCCGAGCGCCCACCAGCCGACCATCTCGAACCGGGGATCCACCTCGCGCAGTGACCCCGGCGCGGACTTCTGGAAGCGCTGGCCGAGCGCATACTCGAGCATCATGAGCGGGATGCCGGCCGTCAGCAGCGCGACGATGTAAGGAATGAGAAAGGCCCCGCCGCCGTTCGCGTACGCCTCCATGGGGAAGCGCCAGAGGTTGCCGAGCCCGATCGCGCTCCCCATCGCCGCCATGATGAACGCCGGCCTGCTCGCCCACCTGTCGCGGTGAGCCATGCTATCACCTCCGGATAGAGGCCCCGGTGCCGTGACCGATGTCGGCCAGTCTAGCGGAGGCGCAAAGCGGGGGCAATACGAGAGAGCCCCGCCGGCCGTGCCGGCGGGGCTCCGAACATGCATCACGCTGGGTGCGAACTAGCGATAGAGGGCCTTGATGCCGGTCCACGTGGATGCCGCGACGATGTGCCAGCAGCGTGCAAAGCTGGGGCCCGGGCGTCTCCGCCCGGGCCCCGCCGTCAACCGCATCGGATGCCCCACGAGCCTCGCGCCCGCGGGGACCCGCCTGCCCTACTTCAGCATCACGGCCTTCACCGAGCCCTGGTACCCCGGCGCGTCCATCCGCACGAAGTACACGCCGGACGACTGCGCCACCCCGCGGTCGTCACGACCGTCCCACACCGCCTCGTGGTACCCCGCACCCACCTCACCGTCCACCAGCACACGCACCGCGCGCCCAGCCACGTTGTACACCACCATCCGCACAGCACCCGACTGCGGCACACCGTACGTCACGCTCGTCACAGGGTTGAACGGGTTCGGCCACGCACCACGAAGCTCGTACGTCACCGGCAACGCCACCTCACCCTCACCCACACCCGTCGCCTGGCCGCCCACCACCTTCACGCACCACGTGTTCAGCACCCCAACGTCGTACGACGCGTTGTCGCTCACCCACAGCCGCCACTGGCCCGCAGACTGCTGGCCCACGAAGTCCGACAACGACCCGGGTCCGTTCACCGACAACTGACTGGCGTACCACCCCACGATGTTGTCCGCGCTCCCGCCCGTCCGGTTGTGCAACCGCACCGTCGTCCCGGCAGGAGAACGCACCTCAACGATCAGATCACCGATGTACGTGTGCGTCAGGTTCACGTACACCTCCACGTCCGAGATCGTGATGTCCGACCCGAACGTCAGCGTGCTGTACACACCAGCCGTGTTGTAGTCGGGGATCGCAAGGCCCGGACTGATGCACACCTCAGCCGTCTGCGTCGGGTAGAGGAGCATGTCCACCCCCACCGTCGCCTGGCCACCCGACACCACCACCCCGCTCGCCTGACCCACCGACCAACCCGCCTTCGTCGCCGTCACCGTGTACGTCGCGTCGTACAGATCCGCGATCTCGTACCGGCCGTCCACGCCCGTGTACACGAAGCTCCCCCCGGGAACCGCCGTCACCTTGATCCCCGAGTGGTCCCCCTCGCCCTCCAGACACACCCGACCCGAGATGCTCCCGTCAGGAGGCGTCTCCAGGGTCGTCAGGTACACCACCGCGTTCTCCAGAAGACCCACACGGCCCGTGCCCGCAGCAAGGTAGTCGAACGCGAAGAACACGATCTGGCCGCTCTGAGGTGCGGGCGTGTCGTCGTACACCACCACACCCGCCTTCCCCGTGTACGTCGACCAGTCGCACACCATCTGCGCCTCGGCCCGAGGCGTCACCGCGTCCTGGTCCCCGTAGTTCCCGTACGTGAACCCGATCTGACCCACCACGTTCGGCGTCGTCAGCAACGGATGCCCCACGGCGTACGGACGAAGCGTGCCCGACGAGTCCCCGTTCCACGACGAGCAGTGAAGCACGTTCTGCGCGAACGTCGGGTACCCCGGGTACGAGATCGCGTCGTACCCCACCTCGCCGCCCTCGATCAGCAGCTTCCCGCCCCCCGCCACGTAGCTCTCCAGCGCAGCGCGGTACGTCGCGGACGAGAGCGGGGTCAGGCCGTCACCCGACGCCGACACGATGAAGTCGTAGCTCGGCCACGTCGCGGGGTTCGACCCCGCCGCCGTCTCCTCCACCACGTCGTACCCGAGCGCCACCAGATCTGCCGAGATCTGGGCCGCCGAGCGCCCGAGCACCTCGGTCAGGCCGGTGTAGACCTCGAGCACGTTCCCGCTCTTGTCCACCTTCACCGTCTCCGCCTCGCCACGCGCCACACCGTCCGACAGCACCAGGATGTTCGCCAGCGTCGGCTCCAGCGCGAAGTCCACCTCTTCCGTAGGCTCGTCCACCGTCACGTTCCGCGTGAACGGCATATGCTGCGCGGCCCGAACACGGAACTCGTACCCGAAGTACGGAAGCGTGATCGTGTACCCGCCCGTCGCAGGGTTCGTCGCCGTCTCCGCATACAGCTCCATCGTGTCCACGCGGTACGCCTTCACCGTCGCGTACAACGGCTCGCCCGTCCCCGCCTGCGTCACCACCCCGCTCACCACGCCCGACGGAGCAGCCTCCAGATAGAAGTCCTCGTCGTTCGCCCCGTACTCGATGAACACGTCCTCGAGAAGCGTCAGATAACCGAACTTCGACACGTACACGTCGTAGTGACCCACCGCAAGATCACCCGACACAGCGTACGCCCCGCCGCTCCCGCTCGTCGCCTTGAACACCGGCGTCGCGCCCGTCGTGTCAGACCCCGCAGCGTACCCCTTCACCTTCGCCCCCACGATCGGCCCGCGGCTCGCCTCGTACACCTCACCCGACATCGTCCCGTACACCACCTGCACCGCGATGTCCTCGACGTACACCGCGTACCCGCTCTTCCCGATCGCCGCACGGAGCGTCCCGGCGGACGTCGGCGTCACCTGAAGCTCCGCCACCGTGCTCCCGCCCGCGTTCCCCACCGCGTCCACGCCGCAACCCACCGCGTACAGGTCGAACCCCGTCTCGTCCGTCGTCCCCTCGATCTCACCCTCGTAGTGGGGCGTCAACGAGCCCACAAGCCCGATCAGCGGCACACCGGCCGCAATGTCCGCCGTCCCGAACGGAAGGCCGCCCGTCACCGGAAGCACGTCGTTCAGGCAGTTGTAGCTCTGACCCGGCTCGCGGCCCACCACCGTCAGGTTCTCGCCGTACGGCGCAAGCACCACCAGCGACGCCTCGCCCGACGCGTCCGTCGTGTCCACCACCGCACCGATCCCCCACCCGTCGATCGTCACCACCACCCCAGGCAGCAGCTGAGACTCGCTGTCCCACACCGTCACCACCACCTCCGTCGCCTCGTTGATCGGAACCGACGACGGTACGATCGTGTAGGTCACGGGAACCAGCACGTCCACCGACCCCGAGTGCGGGATGAAGTCGTGCTTGCTGACCCACACAGCCATCGTCCCCACGGTGGCCGGCGGCGTGGACAGCACGATGTCCGCGTGCCCGTTCGCATCCGTGTAGGCGGTCTCGTACACCTCGCCGTCCATGTACAGGCACACGAGCGCGTTCCCGACCGGCGCCCTGCCCGAGGTCGTCACGTCGATCGAGAAGGTCTCGCCGCCCACCGGGAACACCGAGTTGTAGGTCGCGACCATCTCGGCCGGCGGGTTCGTCCACGTGTCGAACGCGGGGTCGCCGAACAGGGTGTACTGCTCGTAGTACGCCTTGGTGCGGCCGCCGCCCGAGTAGTACTGGTACACGGCCCAGAGGCCCTCGTTGAACATCCCGCGGGCCCAGTTGTAGGCGTTGCCGAACCACGCGTTGTAGACGCCCTTCTCGAGCACGTCGTCCTCGGTCCAGTACGAGTAGGTGGACGATCCCCAGAAGAGCGCCGTGCCGTGCGGCGCGAGCGTCCAGGTCTCGCCGAAGCAGGCCTGCTCGAGCTTCCCGGTGAGACACGAATAGGACTGCACGATCGGCAGCTTGTCCACGTTCGTGAGCGCGTTGACCTGGCTCGGGCTCATCGCCGGGCCGTCGGACCAGGCGTTCACGTCGCCGTGGCCCGAGAACGTCAGCTGCGAGATGCCGCCGTTGATGTCGCCGATGACCTGGGAGATATTCGCGCTGTACGTTTGGCAGTAGCGCTTGTAGGAGGTGTACCCCGCGGGGTTGAGCCACGTGTTGATGACGTGGTTGTGCGTGCCCTCCGAGATCGTGTAGTTGTCGATCGAGGCCATGAAGGTGGCCTTCTTGATCCAGTCGGTCCCGCTCGAGAGGGCAAAGCGGAGGTACTTCGCGGTCTTGTCGGCCAGGAGCGTCACCTGCGCCTCGGTCTGGCAGGAGAAGCGGCCGATGGAGATGTCGGGAAGCCAGTCCGACGTCCCGCCCATCGTCGTGTAGTAGAGGTCCGACCCGGACGACGAGGAGCTTCCGGTGAAGCACGGGACCTGTGGCGTGTCGCCGACGAGCAGGATGAAGGTCGGTGCGACATCCCACGTATCGTACGCGTTCTGGATGTACGCCTTGATCGCCGTCGTCGTGACGCCGCCGGGGATCTGCGAGGTCTTCGTCACCGTCGTCCGGTAGCCCAGGCGGTGCCTGAGCCCGGCCAGCATCTCGATCTCCTCGGCGAACGCATCGTGCACGATGATCAGGTAGCCGATCGGAAGCGTGAGAAGCGCCCTGCTCTGGAAGGCGTCGGCGTTGACGAACTGGCGCCGCGCGAACTCGTCGAAGTCGGGCGAGGCGTAGCGCGCGAGCGCGCTCTCCGTCGCCGCCCAGTCGGCGCCGTCGAACTCCACGGCGACCTCGATGCTGCGAAGGTACCGCACGGTCCCGGCCGCCGGGTCGTACTGCACAGGATGCACGTTCAGCTCGACGAACCGATGCGCTCGGACGTCGCCGATCTCACCGAGCACGGCGGCTGCGTCCGGCCGGAACCCCCTCGCCGCATACGCCGCCTCGTCGATCACGAACTCGGCCGACTCGATCGCGCCCGGCACCTTCGGGATCGAGGGCTGCGCGGGGTAGAGCCGCGCGGTGACTCCGAGATCACTGAGGCTCGACTCCGCATAGTCGGCGCGGATGATCCGGAGGCGCGGCACCGCGCCCTGCGGGATCTCGATGTGCCGGCGGATCACCGGGAGCAGCGGAGCACCGATGTCCGTCGTGACGCCGGCGCCGGGGATGGAAACCAGCGTGAAGGCGCCCGCCTCCGTGGAGATGTCCTCCGCCGTGAGGCCGGGGATCTCGATGGCGAGCGTCGCCCCGTCCGGACCGGACCGCAGAAGGGTCACGTCCGGCGAGGCGTAGGGGGCCACGGAACCGAAGTCGATCCACCTCGCGGACGCCGCAGACGGCGTCACCGCAAGCACGGCCAGGATGGCCACGATCAGGGTTCGCGGAAACCGCATTGTCCCCTCCTCTGCACGGGTCCTGGCGGACCCATGCAAGACGGAATGGCGATCGGAGCGACCGCCGCCGATACTCAAAACGGGGCTTCGGCTCCCGAAGCCCACACACAGATTGTACCATAATGGCAGACCTCGGACAACCGAAACCCCCTCCCGGCCGTGCCGGAAGGGGGTTTCACCATGGTCGCCTGTCGCGATCCCGAGCCTACTTCGCCATGAGGCGCTCGAAGTTCTTCTTCGACGCGGTCTCGATGTCGTCGTGAATGGACTTCATGTGCGAGTCCATCGTCACGACCGCGGGGAACCCCTTGACCTTGATCACCCACAGGGCCTCGGGGACGCCGAACTCCTCGAGCTTGTACACCGCCGGCACCTCCACGACCGACCGCGCGAGCGTCGTCGCGAGGCCGCCCAGCGCCGACAGGTACACGCACCCGAACTTGTTGCACGCCGCGAGCGTGCCGGCTCCCATCCCGCCCTTCCCGATGACGCCTCGCAGGTGGTACTTCTCGATGACCGGCGGCTCGAACGGCTCGGTCCGGATGCTCGTCGTCGGGCCGGCCGCCACGAACGAGTACTTCCCGCTCGCGTCCTTCTTCACGACGGGACCGCAGTGGTAGACCATGCCGCCGTTCAGGATGTCGCGCACCTCCGCGCCATCGGTGTCGATGAGGTACTTGTGCGCGGCGTCGCGGGCGGTGATGAGCGTTCCCGTGATGGCGACCTCGTCCCCCGCCTTGAGCTTCCTGATGTCGGCATCGGAAGCGGGGAGCTTAAGCTCGATCATGGTGGGTCACCTCCCCTTCCGCGCTCACGGTCATGAAGGCCTTACGGTACGCCCAGCAGCAGTACGCCACGGACACGAAGTAGCACGCCGGCATCCTGTGCAGCGCACCGATCTTCACTCCGAGCACCGTCGTCTTGCCGCCCAGCCCCGCCGGCCCGACGCCGAGCTCGTTCAGCTCGCCTGTCAGCCTGGTCTCGAACTCCGCGAGCTTCGGGTCGGGGTTCCTGTCGTCCAGCGCGCGGAGGAACTGCTCCTTTGCGCAGGCGTACCCCGTGTCCCTGGCGCCGCCGACGCACACGCCGACGATGCCCGGCGGGCAGCCCTTGCCCTGCGCCGCGTACACGGCATCGATGACGCACTTGCGCGCGCCCTCGAGGTCGCGTCCGGCCTTGAGCTTCCCGTCCGGCAGCTTGTACTGCGCGCCGCAGTTCTCGGATCCCCCGCCCTTGAGGAGAAGGCGAACCCGCAGCCCCTTCTCGTCGCGCTGGTTGAACGAGAAGTGGGGGGCGTCGAGACCGACGTTGTTCCTGGTGTTCTTGCCCGTGATGGAGTCGACCGCGTTGGGCCTCAGGTAGTACTTCTCCGTCGCGCCGATGGTCGCGGCCTTCGCGGCCTCCTCGATGTCCTTCTGCCGGTGGTCGGGACCGTAGTCGATGTAGAACACGAGCGCGCCGGTGTCCTGGCACACCGGCGTCGAACCCTCGGCAGCCTGCCGCACGTTCTCGATCTTCTGTTCGAGAACGGACGCGGCGGGCGTCCCCTTGCCCTCCGCGGCCGCGGCCTTCCTCATGGCGTCCATCACGTCGGGCCTCAGATCGGTCGCCGCCCGACGGATGAGCTCGAGGAAGGCGTCCTTCAGCGTCTCATTGCCCATGAGCTCCTCCGGGTCCCTGCTGGTGGTCCCGCGGCCTCCGCGGAACCTCGACAACGCCGGCCGATTCTACCGCTCTCGCGACCGGGCGTCAAAGAGAACCGAGCCGGCACTCAGTATCCGTGACCGGCGTTCAGTCGCGCCTCGGCCGCCACCGACTCCGGCCGCGCGGGCGTCGAGGTTGACAGGGGCCTCCCGACATGTACAATCCGCCCCGGTGTCTTGAGGGTGGACGCGCGCTTTCCGGAACGGTGGTTCCCATCATCACACAGACCCGAGATCCTGGGCCGGCGTGCCCGGCCCCCGAAGGCGCGCGCGGCGAGACGCTCCGGACCGTCGCGCGCCTCGCCGCCGTCGTGGCGGCCCTCTATGTCTTCCTCGCCAGCATGCGCCTGCTCGGGTTCGGGTTCGAGCGGCTGGGAGGCAGCTTCTCGCAGAACCTGATCGCCACGACCTCCCACCCGTTCGTGGCGCTCTTCGTCGGGCTCCTCGCCACGAGCATCGTCCAGAGCTCGTCCATCACCACCTCGACCGTGGTCGGTCTCGTGTCCGCGGGGCTCCTCAGCATCCGCAACGCCGTGCCCATTATCATGGGCGCGAACATCGGAACCACCGTGACGTGCACCATCGTCTCCCTCGGCCACATCGGTCGTCCGGCGGAGTTTCGGAGGGCCTACGCGGCCGCCACGGTCCACGACTTCTTCAACATCCTGACGGTGCTCTGCATCTTCCCTCTCGAGCTTGCGACGGGATGGGTGTCGCGCGCCGCGACCGCCCTCGCGAACGCTCTCGCTGGGGGACGGTCCCTGGAGTTCGGCGGCCCGATCAAGCTCCTCATCGACCCCGCCGCAAAGCGGGTCTTCGCGCTTCTGGAGCAGGCCTTCAGCGGCCACGCGCCGGCCGCGGCCGTGGTGCTCGGGTTCGCTCTGCTCTTCGGGTCGCTCACGCTCCTCGTGTCGCACACGCGCGCGCTCGCCACGGGGCGGGCCGAGGCCGCGCTCGACCGTATCCTGGGACGCGGCGGGCCGCTCGGCATCCTGGTCGGACTCGCCGTGACGGGGACGATCCAGAGCAGCTCGGTTACGACGTCGCTCCTTGTTCCTCTCGCCGGCGCCGGGATCGTGTCGCTCGAACAGATCTACCCCGTCGCGCTCGGGGCCAACATCGGGACCACTGTCACAGCGCTCCTCGCGTCGCTCGCTGGCGATGTCCGCGGACTCGCGGTCGCGCTCACGCACACGATCTTCAACGTCGTGGGGGTCCTCATCTTCTATCCCGCGCGCCCGCTCCGCCGGATCCCCATGTTCCTCGCGCGGCAACTCGCCGACGCCGCGGTTCGCTCGAGACGCAACGTGGTGTTCTTCGTCGTGGGGGTCTTCTACGCCGTCCCCCTCGCGCTCATTCTGATCGACAGGCTGCGTTAGCAAGGAGAACGGCCGTGTTCAGGGATCTGATCGAGGCATTCAGGCGTCGCCCGCTTCTGGACCAGATGTACACGGAGATGGAGCAGATGCTGGCGGAAGGCGTCAACATGTTCCGCCCGATCGCGGCCCTTCTCACGGGCGAGGCGAAGCTCTCGCGCGAGACCCACGAGATGATCTACGCGACCGACAGGCGGATCAACCACATCCAGCGGAACATCCGCAAGCAGCTCGTCGAGCACCTCACGATCTCGACGGGAGCCGATGTCTCCATCTCGCTCGTCCTCATGAGCATCTCGAAGGACGCCGAGCGCATCGGCGACATGTGCAAGAACGTCCTCGAGGTGGCGGAGGCGCTCGGCGGGCCGCTCGAGAACGGGCGGTACGGGCAGCGGTTCCGCACGCTTCTCGCGGAGACGGAGGCGCTCTTCGGCCCGACGGTACGGGCCTTCTGCGAGTCCGATGCCGAGATCGGTCGCGACGCCGTGGAGCGCGGGCGGAAGCTCGCGAAGGACTGCGAGGCCATCATCGAGGATCTTCTGGAGGACGATCTGCCCTGCCGCCTCGCGGTGCTCTACACCCTGCTCGCGAGGCACCTGAAGCGCATCTGCTCGCACCTCTCGAACGTGGCGACGAGCGTCGTGATGCCGATGCACCGGCTGGATTACTTCGACGAGAAGTGGGACCGGCCGAGGAACCCGTGACCCGGGGCGCGCGCTCCGGCTCGCGCCGGGCTCACTCGCCGCCCTCCGACCGCCGCAGCCTCCGGAGCACGCCGCCGAGGACCGCACGGTCCTCGGCGCCCACGCCCAGCGCGAGCGTCAGACCCGCCGTGACGGCGTAGCCGGCGACGAGGACGGCCACCGAC
>Ga0194126_10008592_pt1 | contig 13855 bp, 18 predicted proteins | sample TA2KigC150mmetaG_FD_148641 | JGI IMG/M metagenome (GOLD analysis project Ga0194126, IMG submission 148641) | Freshwater microbial communities from Lake Tanganyika, Tanzania - TA2015035 Kigoma Deep Cast 150m | ecosystem: Environmental > Aquatic > Freshwater > Lake | place: Tanzania: Lake... | reverse complement strand
CAATTCAAGTCTTTGCTTATATCAATTGTTTTTATTATGATATTTCTTCCTATTTTGAATCTGAAATATAGTGGAATGGAAATTCTTAAAATGCCATTTCCTTTTCCATTGATAGCCTTTAAACCATTCCATTTTTATCTAAGTCAAAGTGGAGGATGGATTCTGTGGTATTTTCTTGTTTCGTTATCAATAGGCATCACATTCAAGAAGATTATAGGTGAATAATAAATATGAAAAAAATTAAAGTTAGAACTCCGGGTGGAAAGCTTATTATTAAAAGAAGGAAGGAAAAACCAGGAGTTACGCTATGTGCCATGTGTAAAGAACCTTTGCATGGAACTAAAAGAAGAATTCCTTCTAAAATCGGAAAAATATCCAAAACAGAAAAGAGGCCTTCTAGATTATATGGTGGGTATTTATGTGCGAAATGTACAAAAGAATTAGTTAAAGAAAAAGCGAGGATGATATAAATGGTAAGCTTAGAAGTTGGAAGAGTCTGTTTGAAAATTGTAGGCAGAGAAGCAGGAAAGGTTTGTACTGTGGTTAAAAAATTAACAGAAGGTAAAGGTAAAAGTCAACCATTTGTTTTAGTAACTGGACCAAAATTATTGACTGGTGTGAAAAGAAGAAGATGTAACATAGAACATTTAGAAGCGACACAACATACTGTTTTAATAAAAGATGATGCTAGTGATGAAGAAGTTATAGAAGCATATAAAAAATCTGGATTAATAACAAAGTTCAATCTCAAACTTCCTTCTGCTGGAGAAATGAAAGCTGAGAAAACTAAAGTCAAAGAAGAGAAACCAAAGAAGGAAGAGAAAACTAAGGAAAAGGAAGAGAAGAAAGATAAGAAGAAAAAATAATTATTTATGTGGTTGATTAAATCAGAGGAAGAAACTAATCCTGAATATGGAAAAACTCCTGAAGAAAGAACTATGGAAGAAATGATAAATTCCTCGATAATAATTCTTGACAAACATGCGGGTCCAACTTCCCATCAATGTACAGCATGGATAAGAGAAATTTTTCAGATAAATCATTGCGGACACGGTGGAACGCTTGATCCAAATGTAACTGGTGTGCTACCTATAGCATTAGGAAACTCTGTAAAGGCTATGCCTGTGTTGATGGGATTAGATAAAGAATATGTTGGAGTGATGCATCTGCACAAACAAGTTGATGAAAAAATTTTAAGAGAGAACATATTGAAATTTATTGGAAAAATAATTCAAACACCACCAGCTAAATCAGCGGTGGCAAGAAGACCAAGAGAAAGGGAAATAAAATATTTTGATGTTCTTGAAGTTGATGGAAAAAATATTTTGTTTAAAGTTGGGTGTGAAGCAGGAACATATATTAGAAAATTATGCGATCAAATTGGGAATAGTTTAGGATTTGGAGCTCATATGGCTGAACTAAGAAGAACTAAAGCTGGAAACTTCATAGAAGATCAAAGCCATTCATTGATGGAAGTGAGAGACAATTATGAATTTTGGAAAGAAAGCGAAGAAAAATATTTGAAAAGGATTTTGATACCTATAGAACATGCATTGCCTAATGTAAAAAAAATATTTGTAAAGGATTCTGCTGTGAATAATATCTGTAATGGTTCTCCTCTGTATCCAAATGGTATAACAAGAATAGAAAAAGGAATAATTAGAGGTGAGACTGTAGCAATATATTCACTGAAAAATGAAATTATTGCTCTCGGTATAGCTAAACTGACGAGTGAAGAGATGCTTAAAGCTAAGAAAGGATCTGCTGTAAGAACTGATAGAGTATTTATGGAAAGAGGAGTTTACCCGGCAAGTTTTTAAAGTTGAAACCACTAGTGAAAATAATGAAAATAGATGAGATAAAACGTGGTATGAGTAACATTTCTCTGGAAGCTAAGGTCATAGACATCTCAGATCCAAGAAGTGTTCAGACAAGATATGGTCAAAAGAATGTAGCAGATGCTACATTGGAAGATGAGACAGGACAAATTTCTTTAACACTATGGGAAGAAAAAATAACTTCTGTTTCAATTGGAAAAACTATAAGTGTTACAGGAGCTTTTGTCACTTCATTTAGAGATAAGTTACAATTGAATATTCCAAGAAATGGGAATATAGAAGTTTTGGATTAGTAAACTTTTTCTATATTTAAAAAGAATATGCGTATTAATCATTAGGCTCAAGGTCTGATTTCAAGATGATGAAAAGCTAACTAAAGCCGAGATCGCCTAATCAGGTATGGCACTAGCCTTGAGCTGTAAAAAAGTTAGCTAGCGGTCGAAAGACCTTGTGGGTTCAAATCCCACTCTCGGCGTTTTTAGAAGTTATATTTTTTCTATATTTCAATATAAAACTATTCACAAGCGGTCATAGTCTAGTGGTAGGATACGAGCTTCCCAAGCTTGTGACGCGGGTTCAATTCCCGCTGACCGCACTATAAAAATTACTTCTTTCTCTTCTTTAGATGTCTTATCAATTTTCGATTTTGTTTGATTATGCCCTTATTAAGTTTATTCAAAGTTTTTAGATCCTTTTTAATTTGGTTGAATCTTCCATTAAAATCTCGTTCTATCATCTTCACATCTTTTGTAATCATGGCTTCTATTTCAACTACAGCCTTTCTAGTCTCTTTCTTAATACTTTTCTTAATTCTCTTTTCTGATTTTTTCCTTGACCTTATGACTTCTGTTAGCTTCCTATAGAGCAAACCTCTTATCTGCATAATAATTATTTGAAAAACAGAAACTTTAAAAGCATAAAAATGATAGTTTCAATAATTATTGTGATACTAAATGGCCAAAAGAACGGGTCCAACTAACCCATATCTAAAACAACTGATAGAAAAACTGAAGAAAAAGTCACTTGAACTAAATGCACCTATCTGGAAGGATGTGGCAAATAAGCTAAGTACATCTACCAGAAGAAGGATAGAAGTAAACCTGTCAAAAATAGATAGACATGCTGAAAATGGAGATACAGTTCTAGTTCCTGGTGTTGTTTTATCATCTGGCAAACTGACAAAAAGTGTTGATGTGGCTGCCTGGAAATTCTCATCTTCTGCTGTGGAAAAGATAAAAGACAAAGGAAAGATCATGACAATTGAAGACTTGCTCCAGGAAAATCCAAAAGGCTCTAATGTAAAAATAATATCATGATATTTATGAAAATATTCGATGCTGAAAACCAAATATTAGGAAGACTGTCTGCAACTGTAGCCAAGGATTTGTTGACAGGTGAAAAGGTTTTTGTTGTAAATTGTGAAAAATCTGTGCTGTCTGGTAATCCAAAATATAAATTGTCAAGATATCTTGAGAAAATCCAGAAAGGTGATGTAAAAAAAGGACCGTTCTTTCCAAAAACACCTGATGGAATACTTAGGAGAACTGTGAGAGGAATGCTTCCTATAAAAAAACCTAGCGGGAGAAATGCATTCAAAAATTTGAGAGTTTTTATTGGTGTTCCAGAAGAGCTTAAGAATAAAAAACTGGAAAAAGTTAAGTCAGCTGATTCAGACAAATTAAAAACAAAATATATTACTTTAGAATACTTATCAACTTCATTGGGAGCAAAGAAAAGATGGTAAAGAAAAAGGATAAGTTTGTATTTTCAGAAGGAAAAAGAAAGACTTCTGTAGCTAGAGCTGTGCTTAAACCTGGAAAAGGTAGTGTAAGAATAAATACAGTTCCATTGGACTTCTGGGGAACTGAACCTCTTAGACTCTGGATAAAAGAACCATTGATTATCGCTGGTGAAGTTGGAAAAAGTGTTGATATAGATGTTAATATTAAAAGTGGTGGAATTGTTAGCGGAGCAGAAGCAGCAAGACAAGCTATAGCAAAAGGATTGGTAGAATTCGGTGGTAAGGAATTAAAGAATAAGTACCTGGAATACGATAGAAATTTATTAGTTTATGATCCTAGGAGAACTGAGTCTCACCATGGAAGTGGAAGAGGTGCTAGTAAGCGCGGTTCAAGAAGGCATAAACAGAGATCGAAGAGGTAATTGAAATGATAGTTCCAGTCAGATGTTTTACATGCGGCAAACCTATAGGTCATCTATGGGAAGATTATACTAAAAGAACTGAATCAGGAGAAGATAGAGGAAAAGTTTTGGATGATTTGGAATTAAAAAGATACTGCTGCAGACAGATGTTTATGGGACATATAGATTTGATGAAGGAAGTAAGCAAATTCAAACCATAAATACTTTAATTCATTTATTCATAATTCATTATACTGAGAAAAATCGGTGGAAAATTGATCTGGCCAAAGAACAAGTTAACAAGATTTGAAGTTGCACGTCTAATAGGTGCAAGATCGTTACAAGTTTCTCTGGGTGCTCCAATTTTGGCAAAGGTAGATGACATGGATTCTATAAAAATTGCAAAAGCTGAATTCAAGGAAAAAATAGTTCCAATAACCATAAAGAGAAAGATGCCAAACGGAGAGCATATGGTAGTCAATATCAAAGAAGCCATAGATAATTGGTTGATAGAACATAATGGAGAAATTTAAGATTTAGCATACTTTATTCTAAGAATTTATTATTTCTTTAAATGTTTTTTCATTTCATCTAGTTCTTTTATGTCTCCCCAAAGTAATCTTGCATTATAAATAGTGTTTTCGATATATTCGAATTGTTTCCGGTTCATTTTTTTAGTATTTTCAGAAATTAATCTAGAATTATTGATTCTAGAAGCAAGTTCATTTCCATTTCTAGATTTGAAATAAACTAACGAATCCCAATCTACAATCGGATATTTTTTTACAAATTCACAACCAGGTTGTATTGTACAGAATATTTGATCGTCAGAAATTCCATAAGAAGATATCAAACCAATATCAATATCACCTTGTATTCTCCCAAAATGTATAGCTGATTCAACAAAATTCAACTTTTCTCTTATTTCTGGTATAAAGGTTTTTAGAATATTCTTTTTCTCTTCATTGAAGTCTTCTTTTGAAGGAATTTTTTTATAAAATTGGTTTGCAATATATCTTATTTTATTAAACTCTTCTTCAGTCATGGTAAATTTCTGACAAATTCTTCTCATATCTTTTACATCAACATAACCTGTAAGAATTCCAAAAGGAAACATTCCGCCTGTAAATTCATATGCTTTGTCAAACCATTCTCTTGATTCTTGATTCATATCTTAAAGGTGTTTTTCAATCTTTTAAAGTTTCACTCTAAAAACTCAACATCATCAATCTTCCCATCAGAATCCTTGTCTATTCCTTCAACAATTCTAGATATACCAGAATCAAATTTATTTCCTATTTCCAATTTTTTCAAATATTTGATCAGAGCTATAATGGCTGCACGAGTCCCATCAAATCTTTTTCCTGATAAAACCAAAATTTCTTTGTCTTTAGCAAATGGATTTTTCATTTTAATTATTATTCCAATATGGTCATCACTATACACAGACTTGGAAAATGTGGAGATGATGTTGAAATCGTGTTTTGTATCAAAATAAACTGGAAGTTTGTCATTTATTTTGTCTATGATAATATTTGCTTTTGGTCCTCCAACAATAATCAAATTATTTTTTAAATCAGAATCTTTTATTTCAGTATCAAGTTTATAATTTGGAGATACATTAGAAACAAAGGTTCCTAGAAATAGACTCAAATCTATTGCAGCACTGCCGTCAAATGCTCTGGCACTATACTTTCCATGCGGATCAGGAGAACCAACTATTATTGTAGCATTTAGTTTTCCTTTATGAATAAAAGGTTCGAAAAATTCTATTTGTCTTGGCTTTGATTTTGCATCAACTAAATATTCACCATCAAACAACTTTACAGAGACAAACGGTGATGAAACAGAAAATATCTTTGCCGAAGCACCTGACCTCTCTTCTGTTCTCAATATTTTTATTATCCCAGCTTTTTCCATTCTTCTTAGATGATAATAAATCTTTTGTTCATGCTCCTTCAGCTTTCTAGATATATCCATTGCACACCCTGGCCTTTTGGATAGTTCTTGGAGGATTTTTACAGACAGCTCAGTATTCAATATACCTAATTTATTTGGCTTGATAACTAACGTTTTGTATATTTTCTCCCCTTCCTCTGTATCTTCGGTTATGTAGCTCATTTTACAACCTTTTTTATACTATTATAAACTTTTTTATAGTACTTAAGCTATTTAAAGCTTCCTTTTAGGTCAAACTTAGCTGCCAATGAAAAGAAATTTTTAGATTCCTTTTAATAGCGTTACTTTGTAAAATATGGTGTATGTGCGGAATCTTTGGAACAATTGGAACTGAGAAAGCTTCTCCGATTCTGTTAGAAGGCTTGAGAAAATTAGAATATCGTGGCTATGATTCAGCAGGCATTGTAACAATAAATGAAAATAAATTTGAGATCAAGAAGGATGTTGGAAAGATAGAGGAAATACATAATAAACTGAATCTAGAGGACTTGAATGGGAATATAGGAATTGCACATACGAGATGGGCCACACATGGGAAGGTAACTAAGGAAAATTCGCATCCACACTTGTCAAATGATGGAAAAATTGCAGTTGTTCATAACGGTATAATTGAAAATTTTCAAGAACAGAAAAACTTTTTAATCGGTCAGGGATTCAAGTTTTTATCAGATACGGATACAGAGATAGTTCCCAACACAATCGAATACCATATGAAAAAAGGTTATGATTTTTTTGAGGCTACAAAACGTTCACTAAAACATCTGGAAGGGCAATACGCACTTGTGATAATTCATAAAGATGAAAACAAGCTTATCGCAATAAGAAAAGAAGCACCACTTGTAATAGGAGTTGGAAATAATAGATTTTTTGTTGCTTCAGATATTCCTGCATTCTTGGATTATACAAAACAAGTCGTATTTTTAGAAGAAAAGGACATGGTGACTATTGATCAGAGTGGATTGAAAATCTTTAATCTGATAAAAGACTCTTTTGTAGAAAGACCTGAAACTACAATTGATTGGGATGCAGAACAAGCCAAGAAAGGTGAATTCGATCATTTTTTCATAAAAGAGATTGTTGAACAAGCTGATTCAATCTCGAAAATAGCTATGCTTGATGATAAAATAATCAGAGAACTTGCAGACGAAATAAGAAAAGCTAAGGGAACATATATAGTGGCATGTGGAACAGCTTCCTATGCTTCTATGTATGGCCTTTATCTTTTTTCCAAAGTTGCTAAAAGACACTTGAACTTTTGTGTAGCATCAGAATTCCCAAACTTCCAACATTTTCTAACACCAGAAAGTTTGGTTATTGCAGTTTCACAAAGTGGAGAAACGGCTGACACTCTAGCTGCAATAAGATCTGCCAAAGCCGTAGGATCAAAGATAATTTCCATCACAAATGTTATGGGATCTTCACTTATGCGTGAATCTGATAAATCAATTTTACAAAGAGCTGGACCAGAAATTTGTGTTGTATCAACAAAAGCTTACACTTCACAATTAGCAATTCTCTCCTTGCTTGCATATGAACTCGCTGGAAAATTTGAAGAAGGAAGAGAAAAATTGAAAGAAGTTACAAGATACATTTACTATCTGACTTCTCAAAGTATGAGAGACCATATAAAACAATTGAGTGAAAGATTGAGATATGCAAATCACATTTATACTATCGGACGTGGATTTCAATATCCTACTGCTGAGGAGGCTGCACTGAAAATAAAAGAAGTTTCATACATTCATGCAGAAGCGTATGCTGGTGGTGAACTAAAACATGGAACTATAGCTCTAATTGAACATGGAACTCCTTGTATAGTTTTTACATCAGAAGAAACAGAGAAAGAAATAATAAGTAATGCTATGGAATTGAAAGCAAGAGGTGCATATATAATTGGTGTTGGACCAAACAATAATGAAGTGTTTGATTTTTTCATAAAAGTTAGAGAAGTAGGTGATTTAAATTCTATTTGCCAAATTATTCCAATGCAAATTTTAGCATATCAATTGGCTTTGTTAAGAGGATGTGATCCTGATCGCCCAAAAAATCTGGCAAAGAGCGTGACTGTAAAATGATACCAAAAAATATTTTCAGAGCAAATGATGTAAGAGGAATTTATGGCAAAGATATAAATGAAGAACTAGCTGAAAAAATAGGAAGATCATTCGGTACAATCATAGGAGAAAATAAAACTATAGTTGTTGGAAAAGATGGAAGATCAAGTGGAGAAAAATTAAAAAGTGCATTTATATCTGGGTTGATTTCATCCGGTTGTAATGTTGTAGATGTCGGAACAGTCACTACACCAATACTTTATTTTTCTGTGCCAAAATTGAAAGCTGATGCCGGGACAATAGTTACTTCAAGCCACAATCCGAAAGAATGGAATGGATTTAAACTATGTGACAGAACAGGTTTAATCTATCATGCAGACACCATACAGAAAATTAGAGAAAATATAGAGGAAAATAATTTTAATAAACCAACTAAAATTGGTGATGTGAATAAATATGACAAAGCTCTTGAAGATTATGAAAATTTTGTGCTGGAAAAAATAAACACTGGTAAAAAATTAAAAATAGTTGTAGATAGTGGAAATGGTGTAGCAACTTTAATCGCACCACAGTTGATTAGAAAATGTGGACATGATGTAATAGAGATAAATAAAGAGTTAGATGGAGAATTTCCAGGAAGAGGACCTGATCCAACAAAAGAAAATGTATTAAATGAACTGAAAGAAGCTGTTAAGAAAGAGAATGCTGATCTGGGAGCTGCGTATGATGGAGATGGTGATAGAGTAGTTTTTGTTGATAATTTAGGTAGAGAAATAAATTCTGGTAGTTTAATCATAATGATTTTAGCAAAAGACATTTTAGAGAAGCAAAAAAATGCAAAGATAGTTTTTGATTGTTGCTGTTCGCTTGCAGTTGACGATTTCATACGTTCTTATGGCGGTGTGCCAATCAGAGAAAAAGTTGGTCATTCGTTCATTATTCACAGAATGCAAGAAGAAGATGCAATATTTGCAGGGGAATATAGCAATCATTTTTATTTTCCAGAGATACCTGGATTTGATGATGCTGTATATGGGAGTTTAAGATTAGCTGAAGTACTTTCCAAGACAAATGAAAGATTTTCTGAAATTATAGATTCTGTTCCAAAACATTTCTATAAATCAGATTGGGAATTTCCGTGTCCTGATGAAAAGAAATTTGGAATTATAGAAAAAATTAAAGAGAAAATGAAATTAAGTGGTCATCAAATTTCTGAAATAGATGGTGTGAAAGTTTTGTTTGATGACGGTTGGGTATTGTGGAGAGCATCTAATACAAGACCTGTATTGCTAGCCTTTATAGAAGCTAAGACAGAAGAAAGATTCAAAGAATTGTCAAAACTCGCAGAAAAAGAAATGCTTTCTGCAATGGAGTGATTAAAATGAAAGCAATAATTCTAGCTGGCGGAATTGGAAAGAGAATGCAACCTATACAGAAAGATAAATGTCTAATGAAATTTCTAGGAAAAGAATTAATTTTATATCAAATAGAAAAATTGGAGAAATGTGGAATAAAAGAATTCATTATTGTTTGTAATCCTAGATGTGTAGAAAAGATTAAGGAATTGGTTGGAAATAAAGCAGAATATGTTTTGCAATCGGAAGCTAACGGAATGGCAGACGCACTGTTATCTATACAAAATCCGCCAAAGGAAATATTGATTGTAGGAATAAGTGATTTGCTTGAACAAACTGCTTATGAAAAAGTTCTGAATAAAACTGATGGTGATGGAATTATACTTGGTTATAGAGTAAAGGAATATTTTCCAGGTGGATACTTGATAACAGACGGAGAAAAAGTGAAAGGAATAGTAGAAAAACCTGGCGCTGGAAAAGAACCAAGTGATTTGGTAAATATTGTAGTTCACTTACATAGAAAATTTGATAGACTTCTTGAATATATGAAATCTACCAAGAGTAACAATGATGATGTTTATGAACGTGCTATGAACAAAATGATGGAAGATGGAAATGATTTCAGATATGTTCCTTATGATGGAAAATGGATTCCAATAAAATATCCATGGCACATACTAGATGCTATGAACTTCTTTCTTGAAAACGTAAAAGAAAAAATATCAGAATCAGCAGAGATTTCAAGCAACGCAATGATAAGTGGAAATGTTGTGATAGAAGACGGTGTAAAGATTTTTGAGAATGCTGTAATAAATGGACCGTGTTATATTGGAAAAAATTGTATCATAGGCACAAATGCTTTGATTAGAGAATCTATAATCTCAGAAGGTTGTGTAATAGGTTTTGGAACTGAACTTGCTAGATCTTATATTGGAGAAAATACAATGATCCATACAAATTATATTGGTGATAGTATAATAGCAGATAATTGTAATTTTGCTGCTGGTACGACTGTTGGTAATTGGAGATTTGATGAACAACCTGTAAAAGTTAATGTTGGTGATGTAAAATTTTCAACTGGAAAAACAAAATTCGGCTGTATAGTTGGAGAGAATTGCAAAACTGGTATAAATGTTTCAATTATGCCAGGGATAAAAATAGGTCCGAATAGTATTGTTGGTCCTGGAGTAATATTGAATGAAGATTTAGAACCTAATAAAATTATTTTCGTGAAACAAGAACAGAACGTTAAAGAAACCAATTACATTAGTGGTAAGAAAGAAGGATTTATAAAAAGGTTTCTGAAAAAGTAATTACATTTTTTCCACAGCTTCAATTTCAATCAAGGTAAGTGCATTCTTCAAAACAATTTCTGTAGCTTTAACCAAAGTAAGTCTGAACTCTTTCAAATCTTTCTCAGCCTTAATCACAGGACATTTTTCATAAAATTCATTGAAAGCTGTTGCTAATTCATAAACATAATTACAAACATAACTTGGCCTTAAATCATTTGCAGCCTGTTCAACTATTTGTGGAAAGTTAGATAAAAATCCAATAAGTCTTTTTTCATGATCTTCAAACTCTTTCTTTGTATAAAGAGGTTTCCAATTCTTGGATTTTCTTAGAATTCCACTACATCTTGTATGAGCATATTGTAGATATGGTGCTGTATTTCCTTCTAGGCTAAGAACTTCATCCCAATTAAACGTGACTTGTTTGTCAGGATCGATTCTAAGAATAGCATAGATGACAGCAGCCTTTCCAACAGATTTTGCTATGCTATCATCTTTAGTATGTGACTTAACTCTTTTAGCTGCCTCATCAAAAACATCATCAATCAAAACCACTCTACCCAACCTAGAACTGAGTTTGCCTTCTGGAAGATTCACGTATCCAAAACTAAGATGCCTACTATTTTTTGCCAAATCTTTGTATCCAAGTAAATCAAATATCTTAAACTCTTGTTGAAAATGTAACTTCTGATCTTCTGAAACCACGTAGATATTTAGACTCGGCTTGTATTTTTTGAACTTGTATATACCAGCAGCAACATCTCTTGTTAAATACAATCCAGTACCATCTTTTCTGAGTAAAACAGTATTAGAAATTCCATATTTTTCCAAATCAATTATTATAGCTTTATCATCTGTCTTGAATGCAAACTTATTAGCAAGAAGTTTCTGTGCATATTTTTTAGATATTTCAGAAAAGTTACTCTCCCAAAGATATTCATCAAAGTTTATTCCAATTTTTTTATAGGTTTCTTTGAAACCTTCCAAACACCATTCAACAAGTTTTTTAGAAATAGGAGTTAATGTTTTATCACCTATCTCCAATTTTCTTAAAATGTTATCAATTTCTTCCTCTAGCTTAGGATCATTAGCTATTGTTTCATTTCCTTTAACATATATGTCTAGAAGCCATTGGTCAGGTTTTTTATTTGGCTTCTTTCCATTTGCAAATTTTAAATAGCTCCAAATAAGAATTGCAACCTGTCTACCAAGATTGTTCACATAGCAAATTCTCTTTGTCTTGTATCCAGAAAATTCTAGTATTCTGCTCAAACTTTCTCCAATGAATGTGCTTCTAGCTGAGCCGACATGAATAGGATGTGCTGGATTTGGCGATGAAAAATCTACAACGACCGTTTTGTTTTTTGACTTGCTTGACCCATATTTCTGATTTTTCTTTATAACATCAGACAAAACAATTTTTGACAATATTGAATAATTGAAGAAAAAATTAACATAAGGTCCTTTTGCTTCAGCTTTAGAAATCAAAGACTTTTTTCCAATTTTTATTTTTTTAACAATGTCTTGAGCTATCAACTGCGGATTTTTCTTCTGTTCTTTTGCCAACTGAAAACAAGGAAAAGCAATATCCCCAAATTCTTCCTGAGGCGGTTTCTCCAGATTTTTCTCCTCAGTCTTTATTCCTGCAGATTTCAGAATTTTTACTATTTCAGACTTGAACATAAATTCACTTACATTTACTTTTTTTTCTTTTATGTATATGATTTTCTGCTATTCTTTGTTGATGTGCTCTCCAAGCTCTTCTCGAAACAAAACTCTTCTCAATAGCATCAGCTATTTTATGTGTCTCACAATCAACCTTCAGCTTATATTTTTCTGTTATGTATTTTTCCACGACTTCATGAACCAGAATTGGTAAAATATCCTTCTTTTTTAAATGATTATCATAATATACTACTTTTCTTTTTCTTGACCAGTCTCCAAGAGAGAGCAGGTGTTTTTTAACAACTTTATTCTCTAACTTTTCACCATCAAAAATAAGAGATATTTTATTCTTTGAAAACTCAACCTTGCTTACTTTTAGTTTTGACAGATATTTCATTAGACCTTTTTTATCCATAATTAGACTTTGTTTTAGGGAATTATTTATTTTAACCCAAGTTTCTTAATCTCTTTGGCTATAGTTTCAACTACTGTCTTTGGTGGCCTGCTCATGTAGACTTCAACAAATTTTGTCTTTCCTTTATAGTGTCTCAGAACAGGTTTTGACTGATCCTCGTAAACTTTCAATCTCTTCTTTATTATATTCTCGTCAGCATCTTCCACTCTTTGATATAACTTGCTGCCACACTTGTCGCATATTCTAGATTTTTTCGGCAGAAGCGGTGGTAAAATGTAATCTATACCATCAATTGTCTTCTTTATGTCTGCTACATTATAATTACCATCACATTTTGTATTGCTACAGATCCTTCTTGCCTTGGCCTTTTCTATCAGAATCTCTTCAGGAGCTATTATATTTATTATCGCATCGATTTTTACAATCTTATCCAGCGCTTTTGCTTGATCCACAGTTCTTGGATAACCATCAAGAATAAAATTTTTGTTTCCCAAATCATCAAGCCTGCCTTTCAGCATGTCAATAACAATCTTATCAGGAACTAGCTCCCCTCTGTTCAAGTATTCCTCTGCTTTCCTACCTAGTTCTGATTTCTTCTTGACCTCATCCCTGAAAATCTCGCCAGTGGAAATCCTTTTTATGTTAAAAATAGGCTCTAGTCTCGAACCATATGTTCCCTTGCCAGACCCTGGTGGGCCAAATATCATTAAATTCATTTCATACAACTCTTCAATTTCTTTAATCATTCTTTTTTGATTGTTTTTAAATTATTTAATCTTTTATTTATATTATTATGTCGGTTTAGTTTAGCCTGGTTAGAACGCGGCGCTCATATTATTATGAGCTTTGATAAAAGATGATATAAGAAACGCCGAAGTCGGGGGTTCAAATCCCCCATCCGACATTTGTTATTAAATTAGATGTGTAAGATTATTTTATTCAATGTCCCGAATAGCTTAGCTTGGTAGAGTAGGAGACTGTGGATCTCTTGACGCGGGTTCAAATCCCGCTTCGGGACCATTAAATATGTAAAACATTTAAATAGTTCCTGCGACAATATTATTTTCTTACGTGAACTTGGCGTTTAGACTCGACTCGGCACGAGATGCCAAGGGGTGTGAAAAGTCTTATTCTT
>Ga0194126_10008591_pt1 | contig 13856 bp, 10 predicted proteins | sample TA2KigC150mmetaG_FD_148641 | JGI IMG/M metagenome (GOLD analysis project Ga0194126, IMG submission 148641) | Freshwater microbial communities from Lake Tanganyika, Tanzania - TA2015035 Kigoma Deep Cast 150m | ecosystem: Environmental > Aquatic > Freshwater > Lake | place: Tanzania: Lake... | reverse complement strand
TGGGCGACGAACGCACCTACGAATACACGATTGCCGTGCGTGCGGTGGAGAGCCGCGACGGGATGACGGCCGACTGGGCGCGGCTGCCGCATGACGTCCTGGCCACGATCTCCTCGCGCATCGTCAACGAAGTGCGCGGGATCAATCGCGTGGTCTACGACATCAGCTCGAAGCCGCCGGCCACGATCGAGTGGGAGTAGGGATGGCCGAGTTCGTCCATCTGCACCTGCACACCGAGTTTTCCCTGCTCGATGGCGCGTGCCGAATCGGAGAACTGCTCGACAAGGTCGCCGAGTTGAAGATGCCGGCGGTGGCGGTCACCGAACACGGCAACATGTTTTCGGCGGTCACCTTCTATGACGAGGCGAACAAACGCGGGGTGAAGCCCATCCTCGGGTGCGAGGTCTATGTGGCGCCGGGCGACCGGCGCGACAAGTCCGGCACGCCGGGCGAGACCGCCAATCACCTGGTGTTGCTCTCCGAGACGACTGAAGGGTTTCATAACCTCATAAAGCTCGTGTCGTCGGGCTACACCGAAGGGTTCTACTACAAGCCCCGCATCGACAAGGCGCTCCTGGCGCAGCACAGCAAGGGGCTGATCGGGCTGAGCAGTTGCCTCAAGGGCGAAGTCGCGACGGGCATCCGCACCGATCAGGCCCGCAAGGCCCTGGAAGCCGCCGCCACGTACCGCGACATTCTGGGCCCGAACAACTTCTTTCTCGAGATGCAGTACCAGGGCATCGAGGAGCAGCTGATCGTCAACCGCGGACTGCTGCCGATCGCGCGGGACCTGAACATGCCGCTGGTGGCCACCAACGATGTCCACTATCTGAAGGACACCGACCAGCATCCGCACGACATCCTGCTGTGCATCGGCACGGGCAAAAACGCCAGCGACGAGAAACGTCTCAAGTACCACGGGGATCAGTTCTTTCTGAAAACCGTCGCCGAGATGGAGAAGGTGTTTGGCGACCACCCGGATGCGCTGAGCAACACCGTGCGGATTGCGGAACGCTGCCAGGTCGACATCCCGAAGAACGTGAACCACCTGCCGGACTTTGACGTCCCGCCGGGATTCACGACCGACAGCTACTTTGAGCACACCGTGCGGCAGGGGTTCGCGGAGCGGATGCACCGGTGGGAGGCAATGCTCGGTCGTGGCGAACTGCGGCGCACCGTCTCCGAGTACGAGACGCGTCTGCAGTACGAAATCGACATGATCAAGAAGATGAAGTACGCGGGGTACTTCCTGATCGTGTGGGACTTCATTCGTTACGCGCGCGATCACCAGATTCCGGTCGGCCCCGGCCGAGGATCCGCAGCCGGCAGTCTCGTGGCGTACTGCATGCGCATCACGGATGTGGATCCGCTGCACTTCGACCTCTACTTCGAGCGCTTCCTGAATCCCGAGCGTGTGACGCTCCCCGACATCGATATCGAGTACGTTACCCAGAAGTACGGCCGCGAAAACGTCGCGCAGATCATCACGTTCGGCACCATGAAAGCCAAGGCCGTCGTGCGTGACGTCGGCCGCGTGATGGAATTCCCGATCTCGGAAGTCGACAAGGTCGCGAAGCTGATTCCCGCCACGCTGGACATGACCCTCGACAAGGCGATCGAGGAAGTGCCTGCGCTGGCCGACCTCGACAAGAAGGATGAACGTGTTCGGGAGCTGTTGAAGGTCGCACGACGCCTGGAGGGCATGACCCGCCACGCCTCGGTCCACGCGGCCGGCGTCGTCATCGCGCCTCGTCCCGTGGTGGAGTTCGCGCCGCTGTACCGAAGCCAGAAGGACGAAATCACGACGCAGTGGGCCATGAAGGAAGTGGAACGCGTGGGGCTGCTCAAGATGGACTTCCTCGGCCTCAGCACGCTGACGCTGCTTGACGATGCCGTCAAACACATCAAGGAGACGACCGGTGACGAGATCGATCTCGACCAGCTGCCGCTTGATGATGCGAAGACCTATCAGCTGTTTGCCAACGGGCAGACGCACGGCGTGTTCCAGTTCGAAAGCTCGGGTATGCGCGAGACGCTGCGGAAGGCCAAGCCGCAGTGCCTCGAAGACCTGATTGCCTTGAACGCGCTGTATCGTCCGGGCCCGCTGCGTGGCGGGGTTGTGGACGACTACATCAACCGCAAACACGGCCGGACGGAGATCAAGTACGAGACGCCGGCCATGGAGCCGTCCCTCACGGAGACGCACGGCGTCATCGCGTATCAGGAACAGGTCATGCGGCTGGCGAGCGACCTGGCCGGCTTCACCCTGGGACAAGCCGACGAACTGCGCCGCGCGATGGGCAAAAAGGACGAAAAGAAGATGGCCGCCACCCGCGACCGCTTCATGTCCGGGTGCGCCGAGCGCGGCATCAGCGAGAAGAAGGCGAACAAAATCTTCCAGTTCATCGAATTCTTCGCCGGGTACGGTTTCAACAAATCCCACTCGACCACCTACGCGTTGCTGGCGTACCAGACGGGGTACCTCAAGGCGAACTACCCGCAGCACTTCATGGCATCGCTGCTCACGATCGAGTCGCAGGCCTCCGACAAGATCGCGTTGTATCTGGCGGAGTGCCGCGATCTCGGCGTGCCGATCCTGCAGCCCGACATCAACGAAAGTCAGTGGCAGTTCACGGTTCAGCCGGGCGGCGTGCGGTTCGGGCTGGGGGCGATCAAAGGCGTCGGTGAAGGCGCGATCCAGTCATTGATCGCCGCACGAACGGCCCTGGGCGGGCGGATCACCTCGCTGTTTGCGCTCGCCGAACACATGGACCTCCGCCTCGCCAACAAGAAGGTCTTCGAAAGCCTGATCAAGGGTGGGGCGTGTGACGTGTTGTCGCCCGGACAGGGCAAGGACTATCTGACCTGGCGTCCACGCCTGCTCGCCGGCGTCGACCGTATCCTCGACCATGGCAGCCGTCACCAGCGCGATCGCGACCAGGGACAATCCACCCTGTTCGGGGGCGACGATGACGCCGCGGCGCCGTTGAAGGATGCGGAGGTGCTACCCGACTGCGCGGCGCTCACCGAGACACATGCGCTGACCTTTGAAAAGGAGGCGCTGGGCCTGTACATGAGCGGGCATCCGCTGCAGCGGTATGCAGAGGTCATCACGGCCAGCCGGGCGCGCACGATTTCGGCGTTGACCCAGTCCGAACCGGATGTCATGGCCGCCGGGATCGTCAGCGGCGTGCGTCAGCTCAAAACCAAACGCGGAGACCGGATGGCGGCCTTCAACCTCGAGGATGAGGCGGGGAAGGCCGAGGTGGTCGTCTTTCCCGAAGCCTTCGCGAAGTACGGCACACTGGTAGCCGACGACGCCCTCCTGATTGTGCGTGGGAAGTACGAACGCGACGAGGAGACCGGCAAGATGGTCGCCAGCGAGCTGACCACCCTGGAGGCGGCGCGCGAACGGACCGTCCGGGAAGTCCAGATTCGGCTCTCCGGGCAGTCGGCGGCCCGCGACCGGCTGCGGTCGCTGGTGGCGGTATTTGAGCGGCACCCCGGAGATCGCCGGGTGGCGCTGTGTGTGGAACTAAATGAGGGGCTCGGGGGGCTGCGCGTCCGCACCGCCACCTCGCATCGCATTCGGCCCAGTGATGGATTCGTCCGAGATGTGGAAGCGATCTGCGGCGCAGGCGCCGTGAGCCTGAAGTAGGGAGATCCAAGATGCCGGTAGCCACATTGGAATTTGAAGAGCCTGTCGCGATTCTTCTCAAGGAGATCCAGGCCCTGCGCCTCATGCCGTCGACGCCCGATCGGCAGACGACCATCGCCCGGCTCGAAGCCCGCGTGCAGGAACTCCGCGCGGAACTGTTCGGGAATCTGACGCCGTGGCAGCGCGTGCTCGTGGCGCGCCATCCTGAACGGCCGGTGATGCTCGACTATGTTGACCGCCTCTTCACCGGGTTCACGGAACTGCATGGCGATCGGCGGTTTGCCGACGACAAGGCGATCGTCACCGGCATGGCCCACTTCCACAACAAGCCCGTGTTCATCGTGGGACACCAGAAGGGGACCGACACCAAGCAGAAGATTTACCGGAACTTCGGCTACGCAAAGCCGGAGGGGTATCGCAAGGCGTTGCGGGTCATGAAGATGGCCGAAAAGTTCAAGCGCCCGGTGATTGTGTTTGTGGATACGCCGGCTGCCTACCCGGGTGTTGAATCCGAGGAGCGCGGCGTCGCGGAAGCGATTGCGCTCAACCTGCGCGAGATGGCCCTCCTCGACACCACCATCGTCGTCATCGTCTGCGGCGAGGGTGGGTCGGGCGGTGCGCTTGGCATTGCGATCGGCGACCGCGTGCTCATGCAGGAGTTTGCCGTCTACAGCGTCATTCCGCCGGAAGGGTGCGCCGCGATTTTGTGGCGCGACTCGGCAAGGAAGGTGGACGCGGCGGATGCGCTCAAGATTACGGCGCCTGACCTGCTGGCCATGGACGTGATCGATGAAATCGTGCCCGAACCGGTGGGCGGCGCGCATCAGGACCACGCGCTGGCGACCGCGTTGATCGATGAAGCGATCGCGCGGCATCTCGCCGAGGTCTCGGCGATGACGTCGGCTGACCGACTCGAAACCCGCTACCAGAAGTTCAGGGCGATGGGCCGGGAGGGGCACGCGTTTGTGAGCGCGCCGCTCGCGGCTGCCTCGGAGTGATGGTCCGCAAGGTCTGGGAAGACGTTCCGAGCGACTCCGCCCAGAGCCGCCACCTCGCGGAGGCGCTGTCGATTCCTTCTGTCATCGCCCAACTGCTGGTGCAGCGCGGATTTGCCGATCCCGCCGCAGCGCACCGGTTTCTGCATCCTGACCTGTCCCACCTGCACGACCCCTGGCTGCTGACCGACATGCGTCCTGCCGTGGACCGCATCCGGCAGGCGATCGCGGCGAAGGAACGCATCATGGTGCACGGCGACTACGACGCCGACGGCATCACCTCGACGGCCATGTTGCAGCGCGCGCTCGAGATCCTTGGCGCGGACGTGGGGTATTTTGTGCCCGACCGGATGAAGGATGGGTATGGTCTGCAACCGGAGACCATCGCCCGGCTGCACGCCGACGGGGCCAAGGTCATTGTGTCGGTGGACTGCGGCATCCGCGCGAGTGAGGCGGCAGACCACGCGCGCGCGCTGGGCGTGGATGTGATCATTACCGACCATCACGAGCCCGAATCGGCCATTCCGCGGGCGGTGGCCGTCATTAATCCGCGTCGCCCGGACTGTCCCTATCCGGAGAAGTCGCTGGCCGGCGCCGGGGTCGCGCTGAAGTTGGTGCAGGCTTTGCTTGAAGGCAGCGAGACCGGCCGTGAGTGGCTGCCGTCCTTCATCAAGATGGCGGCGATTGGCACGATGGCGGATGTGGTGCCGCTCGTCGGAGAGAACCGGGTCATTGCCCGCTTCGGGCTGGAGGGCCTGTCGCGCGGCCCACACGGTACGGGCCTTGAGGCATTGCTGGAGGAGAGTGGATTGACCGGCAAGCGGTTGGACAGCTTCCACGTGGGATTTGTGCTGGCCCCGCGGCTGAATGCCGCGGGACGCATGAGCCACGCCGGGATGGCGGTGGAACTGCTGCTGGCGCGCGGCCGCGATGCCCAGTCACGCGCGCAGGCGCGGGACCGCGCGCGGCAGCTGACCGAGGAGAACGCCCGGCGACAGGACAGCGAGGCCGGCATTCTGGCCGACGCCAAACGGATGGTGGAGAACGATCCGTCGATCGGGGGGCAGAACCTGCTCATTGTGGCAGCCGAAGGGTGGCATCGTGGTGTGGTGGGCATCGTCGCCTCGAAGCTGGTGGATCAGTTCCACAAGCCGGCAATAGTCATTGCGCTCGACGGCGGGATCGGTCATGGATCGTGCCGTAGCATTCCGGGGTTCGACATGCTCGGTGCGCTTGAAGCGCATGGCGATGGGTTCGTGAAGTTCGGGGGCCATCGGCAGGCGGCCGGAGTGACCGTGGAGGCGAGCCGGCTCCCGGAGATCCGACAGCGGCTCACCGCCTGGGCCAACGCACGGTTGGAGCCGTCGGACCTGTTGCCACGCCTCCGCATTCATGCGCCACTCGGCCTGCGCGAGATCACCGGGGACGTGGTGGACGGCCTGCAGCGCATGGGACCGTTCGGGATGGCGAATCCGAAACCTGTGTTCCGGGCAGCGCCGGTCGAACTGACGCAGGCGCCGAAGGTGCTCAAGGAGCGGCATCTGGCGTTGATGTTCAGGCAGGACGGCCGGTCGTTTCGTGGGGTCGCGTGGCGTCTGGCCGAGCGGGAGGGGTATCTGGCCGCCAATCGATTCGGACTCGAGTTGGCCTACTCGCTGGACCAGAATGAGTTTCGTGGGGAACGTGTGACGGAACTGACCGTGGCGGACGTGCGCACGCCGGCGCCGGTGGAGCCCCCGGCATGAGGTGGCAGACCGTCGCGCGCCTCGTCATTGCGGCCGTCGGAATCGGCGTGGCGGTGCTGGTGTATCTGCAGTTGCAGGTTCGGCCCGTCGCCGAGCCGGGGCCCGACGCGACTTTTCTGGATCCAGGTGTCGTCGCGGCAGCCGAGGATGGCCGTCGTCTGATTCTCGGGGCTGATGGCGGCGCGACGGTCACCATTGATTTCAAGGCGCTCCGGCAGCGTGCCGACGACACGATGGAGTTTGACGAGGTGTCGACGGTGTTCGACAAGGACGGCATCTCCCACCGGATCACCGCGGCGTCGGCGGTGGCCACCGGCAGGGCGGGGCCTACCGGCATGCAGCCCGCGCAGGTGGTCTTCAAGGGCAATGTGAAGCTGTCGGCCGAGAATGGCATCAGCGTCGAGGTCGAGGACGAAGCGACGTTCTACAACAACGAGCAGAAGACCGTCATCCCGGGCCGCATGTCGTTCACGCGCGGCCGTCTGTCGGGGGCCGGGGTCGGTGCGGAGTTGTTCATGGCACAGTCCGTGTTGTGGATGAACAGCGACGCCAGGCTCACGGTGGCGCCCGAGCGCGACGGCGACAGCCCGGTGGAGGCGAGCGCCACGCGCATCGGCCTCGCGGACGCGGAGCACTACATGCGCCTCGAGGGCGATGCGGTGATGACCCAGCAGTCACAGCGCCTCAGCGCGGACAACGCGCGTGTGGCGTTTACGCAGGAGGGGCACGGCATCACGTTCATCGAGCTGCGCGGGAATTCGGCTGTGCGCTCCACAGACACGTCGGTGCGTCGGCCGAATCTAAAAGCGGGTGACATCAATCTCGCGTTCGCGGACGGCACTGGCCTTCTCTCGAGTGCGACCCTGGTGGGCAACGCGGCGTTGGAGATGCCGGGTGCCAACGGCAGCAGCACGATCTCCGGCAGTCAGATTGAGGCATCACTGGCACCCGACGGTGAGACGCTGACGAAGCTGCAGGCGTCGTCGCCGGTGGTGGTGACGCTGCCGGTGGAAGGCCCCCAGCCGGCCAAACGTGTCTGTGCGCAAGGATTGCAGGCCGACGGCGACAGCGCCCGGGGTTTGACGCGCGCCTATTTCAGCGGCGGGGTGGAATACCGGGAGGGACAGACGGGAGCCTGCGGGCGCGCGACGTCGGCGCGTGTCGCGACGGCCGAGACGTTGACGCTGGATCTGGAGGGCTCGCTGAGTTCCGTCAAGAGCGCACTCTTTCAACGCAGCTTCCGGGTGGTCGACGGTGACCTGACGGCCACCGCCGTGGACGGGCGCTACGACAGTGCGGCGGAGGCGCTCGAACTGCGGAGTCCGGCCGGGGCGACGCGGCCGAAGGTCGTGAGCCCGGATATGGACGTCATCGCGTCGGAGATCGATGCCAACCTGAAGACTGATGCGTTTGACGCGCGTGGTCGCGGGCAGCAGCGCGTGGAGTCCACACTCAAGCCGTCACCATCCGCACAGACGCCCGACACCAGTGTGGGACTGTTTGAACGGGGCAAGACAGTCACGGGCACTTCGGAGCGCCTGCAATACGACCGCACCGCCGGCACGGCCGTCTATTCTGGCGCGGTGTTCCTCGTGCAGGGCGACAGCCGTCTGGGGGCCGATCGGGTCGCGATGGATGTTGCAGCGGGTGATGTGACTGCGACAGGCACCGTGCGGTCGACACTCGTGATGGCCGCCGCAACGGGGACCGCGGCGACCAAGGCGGCACCCACCCGGGTGTCCTCGGACAAGTTGGTCTACACCGACAGCGCAAGGGCAGCCGTGTATAGTGGCGCGGCCACCATGGACACCGCCTCTGGCGAGAAGCTCTCGGGAGAACGGATTACCGTGACGCTCGAGCCGGTCGACCGGAAGTTGAAGTCGATGGATGTTGCGGCGGCAAAGGGCATGGAGGTGAGGGTGACGTTGCTCGAAGGCAGGTTCGCCATCGGCCACACCGTCGCATACGATGCGGCTGCGGACCGGTATGTGGTGACGGGAATACCGGCGAAATTCATTGCGCCGGCCAGCGAACCGGGGAAGTGCACCGTGACCACCGGCACCACGCTGCGGTTTTCGCGGACATCCGGCGTGGGCAGTGTGACCAATCAGGGCGGGGCGAAGGGAACGACGCTTCCGGTGAACTGTGTTGAGGTGATCAAGTAGTGGCGACGTTGCGGGCGACGGGGTTGACCAAGGCGTTTCATGGCCGGACGGTGGTGAAGGACGTCGACATCGAGGTCGCGTCCGGCGAAGTCGTCGGGTTGCTGGGGCCGAACGGCGCCGGCAAGACCACCACCTTCAGCATGGTGGTTGGCCTGGTCGCGCCCGATGCCGGCAAGGTGCTGCTGGACGATCTGGATGTCACGCGTGATGCGATGTATACGCGGTCCCGCAAGGGCATCGGGTATCTCCCGCAGGAGCCATCCATCTTCCGCGGGTTGACGGTGGAGCAGAACATCCTGGCGATTCTGGAGACGCTGCCGACCTCCGGGGACGAACGGCGCACCAGACTCAAAGGCCTGCTCGCCGAATTGGGGCTGACATCGCTGGCCAAGTCGAAGGCCTACACCCTGTCAGGAGGCGAGCGGCGGCGTGCAGAGATCACCCGTGCGCTGGTGAACTCGCCGAAGTTCATCCTGCTCGACGAACCATTCGCCGGGATCGACCCGATCGCCGTGGCGGACATTCAGAAAATCGTGGTGCACCTGAAGTCCCGTGGCATCGGGGTGCTCGTGACCGACCACAACGTGCGCGAGACGCTCAAGATTACCGACCGGGCGTACATCGTGCACGACGGGGCCATCTTTCGCAGCGGCACCCCCGAGGCGCTCGCGGCCGACGAGGACGTCAAGCGGATTTATCTCGGTGCGGATTTTCGACTGGATTGATTCCGGCGAATCCCGAATAGACTAGGACTGCAAGGACCGTACCGGCTGATGGCACTTTCACAAAAACTCTCCGCGCGGCTGTCGCAGAAGCTGATCCTGACGCCCTCGTTGCAGCAGGCCATCAAACTTCTGCCCATGACCACCGTGGAATTGTCGGAGTTGTTGACCCAGGAGATGGTCGAAAACCCCCTGCTCGAAGAGCTGGCCGACGACACCCCTGTGCAAGAGACGCCCCAGGAAGCCGAGGCCGAAGCCGCCGAGAAGAAGGCCGAGGAAAAGGGGGACACCTGGGACGACGCCGACTACGAATATTTCTTCGGCGAGTATCTCGACGACGGGTATCGTCCGAAGCAGGCCGTCGAGGTCCGTGAACTCCCGCCCATCGAGAACACGTTGTCCAGCAAGGGCTCACTGGCCGATCACCTGATGTGGCAGCTCGACCTGCAGACCACCGACGAAACGACGCGAGACATCGGCGAGGCCATCGTCGGCAATGTGGACGATGACGGCTATCTGGCGGCGTCGATCGACGAGATCGCGGCGTTGGGGCCGTGGCCGGTGGCAGCGGTGGAGCGGGCCCTGACTTACGTCCAGTCGTTTGATCCGATCGGCGTGGCCGCGCGCGACCCCCAGGAGTGCCTGTTGCTGCAGTTGCGCGCCCATGGGTTTGGCGGCTCGGCGGTGGAGACGCTGGTGCAGGAGCATCTGCCGCTGCTGCAGAATCACCGGGTGCCGGAACTGGCCAAGGTGATGGGGCTGACGCAGGAAGAGATCAAGGCACACCTTGAGGTGATTCGTCATCTCGACCCGAAGCCGGGCGCCCGGTATACGCCGGCCGACTCGCAGTACGTGATTCCGGACGTCTACATCATCAAGACCGAGGAAGGCTATCGCGCGGTCCTGAACGAGGACGGGCTGCCGCTACTGCGAATCAGCCCGGTGTATCGGCGGCTGCTTGACAAGGACAAAGGCACGGAGACCTCGGACGAAACACGCGCCTACGTGAAAGACAAGTTCCGCTCGGCGTTGTGGCTGCTCAAGTCGGTTGATCAGCGGCAGAAGACCATCATCAAGGTGGCAACAAGCATCATCACCTTCCAGCGGGAGTTCCTCGATCTGGGGATCGAACATCTCCGCCCACTGGTCTTGCGCGACGTCGCCAATGACATCGGCATGCACGAGTCGACGGTGTCGCGTGTCGTGAATAACAAGTACATGCACACGCCGCAGGGTGTGTACGAGATGAAGTTCTTCTTCCACAGCGGCATCAGCAGCTCGTATGGTGAAAACGTGTCGTCGGTCACCATCAAGCAGCGAATTCGCAAGATCATCGAAGCCGAGGATCCGAAGCGGCCCCTGAGCGACTCCAAGATCATGCAGATGCTCCAGCGCGAAGGCCTGGTGCTCGCCAGACGGACCATCGCGAAGTACCGGGAAGAGCTGAAGATTCCGACGTCCAGTCAGCGGAAGGTCTTTGTGTAATGTCCTCGTCAGTACCCGTGGCAGCGCTGTTGGGCGCTCGTGGGGCGGGCGCGGATCTGGAGTGTGACCTGCTGGCCGGCGCTGCCGGACTTGCACGCAAGATCACGCTGCCGTACATCCAGAAAACCGGACTCGCGCTGGCGGGCTTCGACGAGTACCTGCGCCCCGGTCGAGTGCTGGTATTTGGCGAAAGCGAGGTGCGCTACCTCGAACAGATGGACCCCGCCGCCCGCCGCGCCGTGCTGGGGCGCCTCCTCGGCCACGACTTCCCGTGTATTGTGCTGACGCTTGGCCTGGACGCGCCGCCTGAGCTCGTCGTGGAGGCGGAACGCGCGTCATTACCGCTCCTTCGGACGACCGCGAACACGCCGACCACCATCGCCCGGCTGACCACGTTTCTCGAGGACCGTATGGCGGCTCGGGAGATCCTGCATGGCGTGCTGCTCGACATCCTCGGGCTCGGCGTGCTGATTACAGGGGAAAGCGGCATCGGCAAGAGTGAGTGTGCGCTTGACCTCGTGGGTCGCGGCCATCGCCTGGTGGCCGACGATACCGTGGAGGTCAAGGTGCGTGGTGAGTCCGTGCTCATCGGCACCTGCCCGGAAATGACGCGCGGGTACGTCGAGATCCGCGGGCTGGGGCTGGTCAACGTCACCGACCTGTTTGGCGTCAGCGCCACGCGGTCGTCGAAACGCATCGAACTCATCGTGCAACTCGAGCGATGGGAAACGGGCCGCGAGTACGATCGGCTCGGCCTGACGCTCGACACCCAGGCCGTGATGGGGGTGACCATTCCCATGGTCAAGATGCCCGTGGCGCCCGGGCGCAACGTGGCGATGCTGGTCGAGGTGGCGGCGCGCAACAGCCTGCTGCGCTCGCGCGGCCGCCACGCGGCGCAGCTGCTGGCGGAACGGCTCGAGCAGCGGTTGGCGCGGGCGGCCGACACATTTGATGACGAGCTTGAGGGAGAGGACTGATGGCGAGCCGGGCGAAGGTCGTCCCGCAGTTTGTGGTCGTGACCGGGTTGTCGGGCGCCGGAAAGTCACAGGCGATTCACGCGCTTGAGGATCTTGGCTACTTCTGCATCGACAATCTGCCGATCGCCCTGATCGGGACGTTCGCGGACTTGTCGGTCCGTGAGGAGGACCCGAAGCCACGTGTGGCGGTGGTCGTCGACGTGCGCGAAGGCCGCAACCTCTCGCGGCTCCCGGCCGTGTATCGCAAACTGAAACGCCGCGGAGACCTCCACGCCAGTCTGGTGTTTCTCGAAGCGGACGAGGACATCCTGGTGCGCCGATTCAGCGAAACACGCCGGCCCCATCCCCTGGGGCGCAAGATGTCCCCGGTCGAGGCCGTCAAGGAAGAGCGCCGGCAGATGGCGCCCCTCCGGGCGCTTGCGGACCACGTCATCGATACCTCGAAGCGCAGTGTCCACGAACTGCGTCGGCGGGTGTTCGCGCTCGGTGGCGACGGGACCGAGGAGAAACTGGTGGTGACCGTGCAGAGTTTTGGCTTCAAGCGTGGCGCACCGACTGACGCCGATCTGCTGTTCGACGTGCGGTTCCTGAAGAATCCTCACTTTGTGGCCAACCTGCGTCCGCTGACGGGACTCGATCCGAAGGTCGCGCGGTACGTCATGCGTGAACCGGCCGCCAAACGATTTCTCACGCTCACCGCCGCTCTGATGCGGTTCCTCCTGCCGCAGTACATCGCGGAAGGGAAGGCGTACCTGACCGTGGCGATCGGCTGCACCGGGGGCCGCCACCGCAGTGTGGCGATCGCGGAGGTGCTCGGGCGTCTGCTGAAGCGCACCAAGGGCGTGCAACTACGCGTCAGACACAGGGATGCTGCGGATGTCTGAGACAGAGAACTCCCGCGCGGTTGGCGTGGTCGTCGTGACTCACGGCGTCCTCGCGACCGAACTCCTCAATGCCGCCGAGATGATCGTCGGCGATCTCCCGCGCTTTGCGGCGGTGTCGATCGGCTGGCACGACGATGTGCCGATCGCCACCGAGGCTATGAGTCGCGCCATCGCGCGGGTCGACACCGGTCGCGGCGTCTTGTTGCTGACCGACATGTTCGGCGGCACGCCGTCGAACCTGGCGATGTCATTCCTGGAGCCCGGGAAGGTCGACGTGGTGACGGGCGTGAATTTGCCGATGTTGATCAAACTGGCGCGGGTGCGCGACGAACACGACCTGACGTCCCTGGCGCGCCTGGTGGGCGAGGATGGCCGCTCGGCGATTCGTGTGGCCTCCGATTTCCTGCGCGCGGATCGCCCCGGCGGGACGCACTCGTGATTGCACAGTCGGTGACGGTGGTGAATGCGCTTGGCCTGCACGCGCGCGCGGCCGCGCGTTTTGTCCACCGCGCCGGTCAGTTCCGCAGCCGGATTCGCGTGGCACGCGACAGCCAGACGGTCGACGGCAAGAGCATTCTGGGATTGCTGCTGCTGGCGGCGGCCCGCGGCACCGTGCTCGACCTCTCCATCGATGGCGACGATGAGGCACAGGCCATGGCCGCATTGGTGGATCTCGCCGCACGGGGATTCGAGGATCCGTGACCCGGAATCTCCGCCTGGTCGGGCGTGGCGTGGCCGCCGGCACGGCCATTGGCCGGGCGGTCGTGGCCGTCCGCGATGCCGGTCAGGTGCGGTACCGGCTCTCGGCGTCAGGCGTGGACCGCGAACGCCAGCGCCTGAAAGCCGCACGCACGGAGACCCGGCTGCAGCTCGAAGAGATCTCGACGCGTGTCTCGCGCACGGTCGGGCAGGCCCAGGCAGCAATCTTTGCCGCGCAGTTGCTGATGCTCGACGACCCCATGTTCACCGCGCGAGTCGACGCCCTCATCCGCACCGAACGCATCAATGCCGACTGGGCGCTGGATCGTGCCCTGGGAGAACTGCGCGATGTCTTCACGCGGGAAGGGGACGCCTGGCTGCGTGAACGCGCCGGCGATCTGGCCGATGTCGGCGGCCGCCTCCAACGCAACCTCCGGCCCGGCCGCGATCCGCTGGTGGACTTCGTCCGCGAACTCGACGGGCCGCTCATCGTGATCGCCGACGAACTCTCACCGTCGATTGCCGC
>Ga0194126_10008590_pt1 | contig 13857 bp, 11 predicted proteins | sample TA2KigC150mmetaG_FD_148641 | JGI IMG/M metagenome (GOLD analysis project Ga0194126, IMG submission 148641) | Freshwater microbial communities from Lake Tanganyika, Tanzania - TA2015035 Kigoma Deep Cast 150m | ecosystem: Environmental > Aquatic > Freshwater > Lake | place: Tanzania: Lake... | reverse complement strand
GCCTTCGGTGCCAACTTGATCGCCGGTCCCGAGCATCGCAGACAATCCTGGCGGATGATCGGTGTCATCTCGGCCATCTGGGTGACCGGCTTGATCTGGTTGCTCCTTAGCAAACCACTCGAGCCGGGGATCATCGCCTCGGATGTATACACCCGTTACGCCCTGGCCATTCCCGGCGCGGCACTTACCTCCTGGGGATTGGTACTTCAGCGTCAAAAGTTTCTGCAAGCCGGGATGACAGGTTTCGGAAGGGATGTAATCATCGCAGCTGTGGCGTTTGGATTGTATGGCGGCATCGGCCAGTTATTTGCCTCTCCCAGCATCGTTTTTCCCTCCACATTCCTGAATTCCGAGGTCTTCCTGCAGTATGCCGGTTTCCCGATCCAATTATTCCGCAGCGTGATGGCTTGTATCGCTGCAGTTTCGATCATCAGCACCCTGCGGGCATTTGAGGAGGAAACGCGCAGGCAGATCGATAGCCTGAACGAAGCGCAGCGATTGGAGCAAAAACGAATCGAGGACCTGCGCGCCGAACTCCTGCGCCGCACGGTGCGCGCCCAGGAATCGGAACGTCAACGAATTGCACGCGACCTGCATGATGAAGTGGGTCAGACATTAACCGCTCTGGGAATGGGATTGCGGGCGATCTCGGATGTCTCAGCCGAACGGCTGGACCGGGTCAAGACCCAGACACGCCAACTGCTGAACGTCGTGGATGACGGATTGACCGGGCTACAAAACCTGATCGCCGGGCCTGCATCCACCCAGCTGGATGACTTCGGATTGGTGGCCGCCCTGCGAGGGTATTGCCTTCAGGTGAAGGAACATGCCCGCCTGACCGTGGACATCGAAAGCCGCGGCGACGAGCCGGACATTCCTTCCGTTGTGCGTACCCTCCTTTACCGAATCGTCCAGGAATGCATCACCAACGTCATACGCCATGCAAAGACCGATCATGCGAATCTGCTGGTTGTATTCGATCCCGCGGAAATTCGCATACGCGTGGAGGATAATGGCTGCGGTTTCAACACGGAAGAAACATTCAAAAAGCCGGGCCATCCGTGTTGGGGTTTGTTGGGGATGATCGAACGGGCGGGATTGGTGGGCGGGGAATGTCTTATCACATCCGAGCCCGGCATGGGCACTCTCGTAGAAGCATCCGTCCCGCTCAGGAAGAAGGATAGTTAATGGAAAAGATTCGCCTGCTGCTCGTGGATGACCATGCGGTTGTACGCAGCGGATTGCGAATGCTGTTGGAGAATGAGCAGGATCTGGTCATTCTCGGGGAAGCCAACACCGGTGAACAGGCGTTGAAAATGACCGCCGCCCTTGATCCGCACATTGTGATCATGGATATCTCCCTGCCGGATATATCCGGCATCGAGGTCACACGCTTGATCCGGCAAGCTCATCCAGGCACGGCAGTGGTCGCCCTGACCATTCACGAGGATCAGCAATATTTCTTCGAAATGCTTCAGGCGGGGGCATCCGCGTACGTTCCCAAGCGTGCAGCGCCGGACGATCTGATCAACGCCATCCGCGCTGTTTCTCGCGGGGATGTTTACATCTACCCAACCTTGACGAAATTACTCGTCAAAGACTTTATCAGCCGCGCCAGCGAGGGGATGGAGAAGGAAACCATGAACGGGCTCACTCCGCGGGAACAGGAGGTCCTAGCCATGCTCGCGGAAGGCAGGTCGAGCGATGATATTGCCGAAGCCCTGACGATCAGCTATCACACCGTCGCCCGCCATCGGGAGAACCTGATGGGCAAGCTGGGTTTGCACAACCGCAGTGAACTTGTAAAATACGCGATCCGCAAGGGGCTGATCAAACCTTAACTGGGGAAAATGCCCTAGGGAAAAATGGCTCCTCCCGCCTATTGAACGACGGGCTTTTTTCTTTTATCCTCAAAGTGAAGGGATTTGTACCCAGGTCAATACACCAGAAAGGAGGTTGGAATGCGCAAGATCCCGTTCGTCGCAGTTTTCTGGACATTTGCCCTCGCTCTGCCGTTTACAATCTTCGCCCTGGCCGGCGTGGCGTACGTTGACCTGCATTTCAGCGAAATTACCCAGGCAATCACCGCCTTGGAACGGCAGACCTCGGTCACCGGGCGTGGATGGATGGCTGAACTTTCCGCCAGGCTTCCCGAACTCGAGGGGATGCTGGTCGGGATGATCGTCATCTTGACCATCTATTTATTCGTTCGAAAGCCTGCACAGGCTGTCAACATAAAGAAAAAATAGGCTGCGCCGCACGTTGAAATCAAAACCGCTGACCCTCGCCGATCAGCGGTTTTGATACGTCGTCCGCCACCCCAAACTCGATTGAGTTTCGAATAATTGCGCAGATCAGGTCCTCAGTCGTGCTCCGCAGGTCCTGCAAAACCGATCTCCCGCGTGCGCTCTGGCACCGCACTGATGACAGTACGCCTCACCGGCGTCGCTCTCCGAATCACCTCCGCTTCTTCTCGTCCTGCGGCGCGGCTTTCCATAGGCGGTACGACTCGATTGCCAGTAGTATCCGATGCCTCCAACGATCAGAATCACCCCCAACCCGCCTATTGCATAGGGCAGATAATTGGAGAAAGAAATCCGACCCGGCGTATCCTCGTCCACTTCCACCGGCTCAACCTGCAGCCGGGAGACGCTCAACGTTTCGGATGGTTTTTCATACCTCAATTCCAAGGATAGAGCCTCTCCTGCCGCGACGGCAATCGGATCCGAAACAAAATACTGCAATTGATCCGGACGGAGCCCGGTATCCTGCAATTCCGGCGAGGAGGAAAGGTTGATGGCGTCGAACGGTTTTTGGACCGTTAACGTGACCGCGCGAACCGGATATTCGCTGATCCATTCAAAGGCATACGAGCGTTGATTCCCCTCCCGGCTCAATTCAGGATCGTAGTACTCGAACTGGATGGCCGGTCCAGTCGCTTCGATGAAAAGGATCGACCACTCCCCCTCTGTGCGGGAGGAGAAATTTACCCCCTGCTCCGTGACCTGGTCTGGCGAGGGACCAACCGCAATCACGTGCGGTGATTCCACCCTGGCGGGGATGCGCAAATCCAGGGTGGTCGGCAGACGCGTATCCGGCCCCAACAGGATATATTCGATCACGAGCATCTCAGCTTTGTCGTACTCCGGCCATAGGTTGATCTCCACGGATTCGATCGTGATCTCCGTTTGGGCAGAAACCTGAATGGGATATGCCATTGCGATTGCCATTAACAAGATAAGGAATCCCTTGCGCATGAGCCTCCTTCAGCATAAAAATTTCCGAGAATCATACCATGTGATTATACGCGCACATGAAATCGATATGTGCTGCCCAAGAATTTCACCTGCTCGTTAACCCGATAGGACCGGATCAATTTTAATTCACGGCGGCACGCACCAGCTGCCAGCAGGCTTTATTGTAAGGGGTTGAAATTCCGTGTTTCTCGGCATGTCGCGTGATCTCCCCGCAAATAGCGTCGATCTCCGTCGGGGCGCCGCGCCGCACATCCTGCAGCATGGATGAATGATTGGATGCCGTACGCCGTGCCACCTGTTCCACTGCGTTTACCGGGTCTTCGAATGGCAGACGGATCTCCTCTGCCCCCGCCACGTTTGCAGCTTCCCACGCCAGGGAAGCCATCACGTCCCGCGCATTCGTGCGCGCCAACAATTCACCGTTCGGAATTCTCAACAGGGCCGTCAATGGATTGATCGCCGCGTTGACCACCAGCTTCCCCCAGATCAGCGAACACGCATCCTCGACCATCTGAAGGTTGAATCCGGCGGTTCGAAGCGCATCTTCGAGTCGGCCGATCGCCCGGTGCCGCTCGATCGAAAGGATCCCCTCTCCGCCGGCTCTCACCAAACCCGGCCCGAGCAGGGTCGCCCCGCTGGTTGTGGTTCCCTGGGCTACGCGGTCAAAGCCCAGCTCGTGGGCAAGTTTTTCCCTGTTCCCCAATCCGTTTTGCAGAGTTAATGCCACACCTTCCGCGCTCAAACATTCCTTGAGTTGACGTGCGACGCGCTCCGTCTGCCACGATTTGACCAAGACCAATGCCTGCTTCGCCCCCGCTACCTGCAGCGGATCGTCCGTAACCCGCACCGCATAGACGCGTTCACGACCCTTCGCATCGACCAGGCGGGCGCCGCGTTGGCGCAATGCCTCCAATCCGTGTTTCCACGTCCCCAGCATTACCACAGCAAGGCAGGCTTCGCTCAACCGAGCCGCGAACAGGGTGGCGAGCGCCCCCGTACCTACAATCAGGATTTCATCCTTCATTTCCCAACCTCTTTCTGAAAGGATTCCCATTCTTCATCCGTCATTTCCACCACATGCTCTGGAGTTGGAAATCGCTTCGTTTCCACCTCATCAATGAAATCGGTGAAGGCCCGCATCAGGATCGGATGCAAATCTGCATATTTCTTGACGAACTTTGGAGTAAAACGCTCGAACAAACCAAGCAGGTCGTGGGTGACCAGCACTTGTCCGTCACAGCCGGCTCCGGCGCCGATTCCGATGGTCGGAATCGAGATCTCTTTGGAGATGGTTTCTGCCAGCCGCGCGGGGACCGATTCCAGGACGATGCTGAAGCAACCCGCCTCTACCAGGATCCTGGCATCCTCATACAACCTTCTGGCGGCAGAGGCGGTCCTTCCCTGTGGACGAAATCCACCCAGTTGATGAACAGATTGGGGTGTGAGTCCCAGATGACCCATCACAGGTATCCCTGCTGCGGTGATGGCGCGGATCGTATCCGCGCGTTCGCGCCCCCCCTCCAGCTTGACCGCATCCATACCACCTTGTTGAAGGAACCGGCCGGCGTTACGCAGCGCCTCCTCCGCCGAAATCTGATAGGACATGAACGGCATGTCCCCGATCAGCAATGACGCTTTGGCGCCGCGCGCTACTGCGCGAGCGTGGTGTAGCATTTCATCCATGGTGACCGGGAGGGTGTTTTCGTATCCAAGAACCACCATGGCAAGCGAATCCCCCACCAGTATGGCATCGATCCCTGCCCGATCCATGGCCAGTGCGGTGGGATAATCATAGGCGGTCAACATGCTGATCGGTTCGCCGCGTTCCTTTTTCTGCCGGAACGTCAGCGTGGTCACCTTCTTGCGGTGTGAAGTTGATGAGGTTACAGAGGAAACAGTTGACATGGTACCCTCCAATCAAGGTAGAGTCCGGTTTGTGCGCACCACCCCCAGAGGTTCGCGCCGGTTCGATATGCCTGGCCTACGCCGTCGCGTTCACGAGGATACGCGCGGCACCCCCATTATTACATAAAACGCTCATTCTGGGTATAATATTTTTATCAGATAAATCCTGCCCGTGCACCGCAGCTCATGATCCGATGCCCGGGCAAGCAAACATGGAGACTTGCACATGCGTAGGATGTTCGGATTTTTCATGGGTATTCTTGTAGGAGGATTGGTTGGATCGGTCATAGCTTTGTTGCTGGCGCCGGAATCCGGCGAGAGACTGCGGGCTCAACTTCGCGAACGAGGTCAGGGATTCGTCAATGATGTGCGGTACGCGGCAGACACACGCCGCATTGAATTGCGCAACCGCCTGGAATCCCTGCGAGCCCCCCGCCAGGTTTAACTCCGGGCTTCGCCGGAACAATCTGAGCTATTCACGACGTCCTGGTAGAAATCGGTAACGCGCGCCATCGTCTCCCGATACTCGGCACGGGTGGCAATGAGATTGGCGTTCAGACCTGCTGCATCCCTGCGCAGGTCTGTTCTTTCCATGGCCAGCAACATCGCCTCCGCCATGGAATTTGAATCATCGGGATCGACTAGCAAACCGTTTCGACCGTGTACGATCCACTCGCGGATCGATTCAATGTCGCCCACGATCGGAAAGCAGCCGCATGCCATTCCCTCCAGCAGTGAATTCGGGGTTCCATCGTGAATCGCGGGCGAGACCAAGATTTGGGCTTTCCGAAACCAATCGCCCATGGCGGCATGCGGAAATGCTGGAAGCAGTTCCACAGCCCTTTCAATCTGCAGCTCCTTGACCCATTTCACAGCCTCTGGCTCCTCCGCCATGGAGGCGCATACAAATCGAGCCTCCGGCCTCCCCGCCAGTACCAGAGGTATCGCCTGAAAAAAGGATTCGTTGCGGACATACGCGCGAATCCCGCGCGGTTGGATGACGACCGGTTCGTCAACCGGTTTTATCGGAGGATGGAAGGACTCGCGCCGGATACCGCCATTCCCCGGCGCGAGGATGGCAGGGCGATCCTGCCGGAAACCCCATTGACGCGCCAGCTTCAAATCCCTCTCACAATCTGTGTGCAGCGCAGTGACGGTGCGCAAAACCCTTCGAGTGAAGCTCATCATCATCGGTGTGGATGGTGCATGCAGGGTGAAATCATTCCCCCATACGGATACAACGAGTGGAAATCCATCTGAGGCAGCGGATGCCAGCATGCCTTCGTACGGGATCCTCATTGCATGCACGAGATCTGGTTTTACCTGCTTCAGATAAGCACGTAATTTTCTCGCAGCAAGAGGTATGGTCAGCGGACCGAACCATTGGCGCAGGCGTGTTCGCCATGCAACCTGCAGAGCAATATTCCACCCACGCCTCCGTCGAGGCTGGAACCTCCAATTTGTGCCGGGTTTTTTTGTCCCACTGAATGCCACGGGAATGAATTCCATACCATGGGCGGCAAAGTCCAGATCACACGCAAACGTGGAGGCGAGGAAGACCTCGTCACCACGCTTCACAAAGTATTGAATCCAGTTGCGCGAGATCGGGGATCGCCCATCCGTTACATATAGCAGTCGCATAAACTGATTATACTCATTGCCCGGGATATCCAGACGTAGTACACTATCGAAAAAGTGGCTGTGGTATAGTTGTCCCGCTTTCACTGAAAAATCTTCATCAAGTAGAGGGATTCCATGAAACAAATCTGTGTGGTCGGAGTTGGTTACGTTGGTCTCGTGACCGCTGCATGCTTTGCCGATCTTGGAAATCGCGTGGTCGCGCTGGATGTGAATGAGGAGCGCATTGAAAATCTCAAAAAAGGCATCATGCCGATCTATGAGCCGGGCCTGGATGAGCTTGTCAAGCGCAACGTCAAAGCCGGCAGAATTTCCTTCACCACATCCTATAAGGAGGCCTTGAAAGGCGCCGAATACTCCTTCATCGCGGTGGGGACTCCTTCCGGAGTCAACGGGGAAGCGGACCTTCAATATGTGGCGGCGTCCGCCAAATCCATCGCACAAAACATGACCGCGCCGATGATCATCATCAACAAATCCACCGTGCCGATCGGAACCGGGGATTGGGTGGCGGACATTGTCAAGGGGGCACAGTCCAAGGCAATCGAATTCTCGGTCGTTTCCTGTCCGGAATTTCTTCGCGAAGGATCGGCCATCGGGGATTTCATGAATCCTCACCGCACGGTAATCGGCTCGCTCGACAAGGATGCGGCCAACAAGGTGGCCCAACTGCATCTACCGCTGCGGGCGCCGATCGTGATCACGGATTTGCGCACAGCAGAAATGATCAAATATGCGAGCAATGCCTTTCTGGCAACCAAGATATCTTTCATCAACGAACTTGCAGATTTATGCGAACGCGTAGGCGCAGATGTCAAGGAGGTGGCTGCCGGCATGGGGTACGACGCACGCATCGGTCATCACTTTCTGGATGCCGGCCTCGGATGGGGAGGTTCATGCTTTCCCAAGGACGTGCAGGCGCTGGCATTCATGGCCAAGGAAAAGGGATTGAATCCGAGGATTCTGGACATGACCATGGAGGTGAATTACGACCGCCGCAAGGAAGCCGTGGAACAGGTACGGCTGATGGTCGGAGGCAGCCTGAAGGGAAAGACCATCGGCCTGCTGGGGCTGGCGTTCAAACCCAACACCGACGATATGCGCGACGCCCCCTCGATCGACATCGCAGAATCCCTGAACAAGCAGGGGGCAAAAGTGCGCGGATACGATCCTGTCGCCATGGAAGTTGCGCGACCACTCGTGCCAGCCGTGGAAATGTTCGAGGAGCCCTACGAAATGGCGAGGAATTGCGATGCCTTGATGGTGATCACCGAATGGAATGAGTTCAAGCAGCTCGATCTGGATAAGGTCAAGGGATTGCTAAAATCCGCCGTGATCTATGACGGGCGAAATATCTATGACCCCAGAATTATGAAGCAAATGGGGTTTACCTACCGCGCCGTAGGCAGATAGTCGGTTAATCGTCAAGATCCTGAGCCGGATAGTCGGGTAGAATTGCCCGCTATCCGACTTTGAACCAAAGGCAATTTCCTTGGAATTTCCATCTCAGAATTTGACCGCATACTCATGACTACAACTCCCCCCGTGTGTGATTACGAAGGCTCGGATTATCAACGATCGTTTTGGGATCAGGGTGGTCGGAAATATGAAGATCTGAGCGAGGCGATCGCCCTCCAGCGTTTGCTCCCGGAGACTGGTCATTGGATGCTCGAACTGGGAGCAGGCGCGGGCAGGAACACGCCGCGTTATTCGGGATTCGAGCATGTGGTTCTGTTGGATTACTCCCTGACCCAATTGGAACAGGCACAGCAAAGGCTCGGATGTTCCCATCGATTTGTATTTGTTGCCGCGGATATTTACCGGCTGCCCTTTCGGGATCGATCCTTCGATGCGGCTACGATGATTCGCGCCCTGCATCACATGGCGGATGCGCCCAGGGCATTGGAAACGGTAAAAAAGGCGCTCCGACCCGGAGCCGTCTTCATCCTTGAATTCGCGAACAAAAAGAACCTCAAATCCATCTTGAGGTACTGGTTTGGGCGGCAGGAGTGGAATCCCTTTTCGCTTGAGGCGGTCGAGTTCGTAAAGCTGAACTTCAATTTTCATCCTCGGGCGGTGCGGACCTGGTTGGAGGAATTGGGATTTTCAGTGGAGAAGGTTCGAACCGTTTCTCATTTTCGAATGAACCTGGTGAAACGGTTGTTTCCTGCACAAGTTCTGGCTGCATTGGATGGGTTTTTTCAACCTACTGGAGCACTTGTCCAATTCACCCCCAGCGTGTTCCTCAGGGCGCGCCTGAAATCCACCGCCTCGCACCATGAATATCCCCGTTCTGCGATGGAGCTATTTGCCTGCCCCGATTGTAGAAGTGAGAATCTTGTGGATGAAGGCGATCACCTATTTTGCAGAGAGTGCAGCGCGCGCTGGACCTTTCACAATGGCGTCTACGATTTTCGCTTGAAAAAATGAAACGCGCGTTTCTTGCACCGGGGGAACGTATCCCGCATCTGGTCATCCTCGCGGCACTGCTCACTTCCAGGATCCTGTACAACCGGGCCGGCGTGCAGTTTGAGGGGGATCCCGAAGTAGGCGCGTGGCATCTCATTGACCCTGCTCTGTATCAAACGGACTTCTTAAGAAGTATCTTTCATTTGCACAGCCAGCCGCCTCTGATGAATTTCTTCATCGGATTCGTTTATCGGTCCTCTCCTTCGTTTCATCAGGAAGTCCTGCAAATCCTATACCTGGGGATGGGTGTCTTGCTGGCCATCTCGATCTACCGCTTGTGCAAGGATCTGGAATTGGGAGGCTGGCTTTCTTCGGCTTTTACCATTTGTTTCATGGTCAGTCCTGCAACCGTGTTTTACGAACGATCCCTGTCCTACGGATACCCCATTACCGTTCTGCTCGCTCTGGCGGGAGTCTTCTTCTTCCGGTTTGCAGGCCATGGCAGGAACGGTCATTTCCTTTTCTGGTCGCTTGCTCTCATGGCTTTAACCTGGAGCCTGTTCCATTGGGTCTGGCTGCTGCTTGTCTGGGCGCTCACTTTTACGATCCACACGAATCGCCGGCAGGTTATCCTGGCTGGACTTGCTCCCTTTCTTCTTGTCACGACCCGGTATGGAAAAAACCTGGTGCAAGTGGGGGATTTTACTTCAAGCACTTGGGCCGGGATGAATCTTTCAAAGATCGTCACCTTCCGCACCCCGGAGAAGGAAAGGAAACAAATGATCAGGCGTGGAGAGCTATCCGAGTTTGCATTGATTCCCCCTTTTCGCAATCCGCTGGCCTACCTGGAAATCCTGCCACATACTCCAAAGACCGGGATTCCGGTTCTGGATGATATTTACACTTCGATCGGCTCGCGCAAATTCCAACAGCTTGTGTATGCGGAAGCCTCCCGCCTGTATTTAATGGATGCGCTCCATCTCATCCGCGCGATGCCGGAAGCCTACCTGCGATCCATATTCCAGGCTGTCTATATTTTCTTTCACCCGGCAAGCGATTTCGACCCCATCCTGGGCAATCGAAGCAGGATCTGGGAATTCGATCAATGGTGGAATCGCATTTTCCACGGGCAATGGCTTGGCGATGAAACGTCGATCGAACGAAACGTAAGCCGTTCGATACTTCACGTCGGTTGGTGGATTCTGGCCGGTTTCCTGGGGACGGTTGTGTTCGGTGTCCGTTACCTATGGATTCACCGCATGGATTTATCCTCCGCGGTTCCTGCACTCGTCGTCTTTATGATGTTCAATATCCTGTATGTGACCCTGATCGGAAATACGATGGATATCGGAGAAAACAATCGCTTTCGCTTCTCGATCGATCCATATTTGATGGTTCTGCCGGTCTTTCTAGCAAAGATCATCGTTGTTCGAGATCGAAATTTATTCCAACCTTGGAGACGATGATGAAATCACAGCGAAATCTCCTTCTGCCCGGTTCCTCCTTGGAGGGGGTGTATTCAATCACCGGCCCACCCTCCCGCCTCGATACGCGCGGTTTGCTGAGTCTCTCCACCATGTTCGTCAGCCTGTTTGCCATGAGCGTATCCATGTTCGGTGCCGCACGGCTCGTGGTTGACATTTTCGACGACGGCCTGGTCAATGCGCTCGAAGGGATCATGGTCAAGGTGATGGTGCTGGCGCTTTCGTTCTTTTTTGGCTGGATCATGGGCCTGGTGAGTATCCGCGGATTCGGCAATCTGGTCTTTCCGATTCTCATCCGCTTCTACGCCTGGTTTTGCCTGGCTGCGGTGGGAATCCTTTACCTTAAAGTCATACAGAAACTCTACCTCCAGAAATACGACGGCCTCCATTTCTGGGCGTACCTCATCATTTTGCTCGGAGGCCTCTTCGTGTTGATCAGCCTTCACTTGCTTGTCGAAGGTCACGACCTGCGCCCATTTGCCATCCCCCTGCTGGTGATCAGCGCTCTGCAACTACTTGTCATCGTTTCGCGCTATGTCTTCTCGACCAACCCGAACGGATGGATGTTGGTGGCCGACTTTACGATATTCTTCATCATGACTTCCATCTCAGCACTGATGTTGATGCACATCGGAATCCTGTCGCCTTTGCGCGACCAGATCACGCGATTGTTTCACCCTCAAACCACTTCCGAAATTTCAATGAAAGCGGAACCTCAATCCACCAAAGATGGATGGACCAGGGACAGCTGACGGGATTACTTTGCCAGCGGCAGGCGGATGAAAAACGTGCTTCCCGGGAAATTCACTTCATCGTGGCCCTGGCTTTCCACCCAGATTTTGCCATTCAACGCCTTCACGATCCCCGCGGCGATGGCCAATCCCAACCCCGCTCCGCCCCCCTTGTAATTTGTGCGGCTTGAGGAATGCAGTTCGACTTTCCCCAACTGAAAGAGTTTTTCAAAGATGATCTCGTGGTGTTCCGCATCGATCCCGATGCCGGTATCCTGCACGCGGACCTCGGCGCAATCGCCTATCTGTGAATCCCTCTCCACCCGCGCGGTTACGGACACGGTACCACCATCCGGCGTAAACTTGATCGCATTCACGATGATGTGGTCAAACGCCTTTCTAAGCAGCTCGTGATCGCCGGCAACAGAAGGGATTTCCAATATCGATTCGTCCAGCGTAAAATTCAATTTGCGGTCTTCCAGATCCTTCGCGAATTCTTTTTGCACCGAATGCAGGATCATTCCCAGCTGGACTGGCGCCAGATTCGGCGATAACACCTGGTTATCCAATCGAGCCACATCCAGCATGCTGTTAACGATCTGATGCAAGCGGTTGGTTCCCTGCAGCACCCCTTCGATGGTCTGATCCAGTTCAGGATGAGATCGAATCACCTCGCTGCCTTTCAACATTCCCAAATACCCCTTGATCACGGTCAGGGGTGTCCGCAATTCATGAGCCGCCACCTGAATGAAGGCGGATTTGTTCTTGTCGTGCTGATCGAGAGTCTGATAGGCTTTCTTTAACTCCTCCACACGCTGAGCCACCAATCCTTCCATCATTTGATTGATACCGGTTAACTCATCGTACAGGCGGGCGTTTTCGAGAGCCACCGCAGCCTGCATGGCGAAGGTTGAGGCGAGGAGTACATCATCCTGATTAAAGGGTTCCTTTTCGCGCGCCAGCACAAGCAAACCGATCACCTGGTTCTTTGAAAATAAAGGCACGCCCATCCAGGAGCGATCGCGCGGCAGCCAATTGGGCTGATCCCAACCGGGGATCGAATGGATATCCTGAACGAGCAGGGTCTCCTCCTTTTGCACAACCGTTTCATAGAAATCCTCGCCGCCCATCTTTAACTTGAAATCCTGCATCGGAGCCTGCACGGGAAATCCGCGGTGGGATCGAATTACCGCAAGCCCGTTCGCTTCCCGCATCAACAGGATGGACCTCTGACATAACAGGACTTCGTGAAGCCCCTCGAGAATAGGGCCGGGAAGTTTCTCAACTGTTGAAAGCGAGGATAGCATTCGGGATGACCGGGCAAGCGCCTCTGCTCCTCGGCGCCGGGCCTGCTCGGATTTGAACAATTCTGCATTTTGCACCGCGGCTTTTTCGGCTACATCCTTCGCCTTCGCCAGTTCACCCGCACGATCCCGGGCTTCATTGAGCAGCCGTTCGATCTCTTTCTGAGCCCGTTCCCGTTGCTGTACGAGCATGGTGCGCAGCAATGCGCTCGAAAGCAGATTGCGCACCCTCACGTAAATATCCCAATCGCGCGGTCCGACCTCGGTCCACATAAATCCAAAGCGATTATTCGCCAGCGTCAGAGGCATGATCACGGATGAATACCGGCGATCGGGGAAGTGCTTCCCCTGTGGAACCAACCTGCCGGTGGCGATCACGGACTGCTCCTGGGGGATTTGGAAGACCGAACCCTCATATTGCATCAACAGCCGGTAATTCTCGTGCATCCGTGACGATATGGACCCGGCAGAACCTGTCTCGCTGTAGAACATCACATAGCAGCGTGTAATTCCCAACAAGGGAAAATGTCTCGAGATCGCATCACCAATTTCCGGCAATGACATGGCTGGAGCGATGGAAAACCCGAAATTTCCAAGCGCTTCCTCCTGCTGGACGAATTGAAGCCGGCGGAATGCCTGGGCTCGTTGGGAGAGTTCCCCAACCAGCATGCGAGCCTGCTGAAAGAGATTCTCCGCACGCAGCATCACAACATGATCGGTAATGCCTCCCAGGGCGAACTTTCGAAAGGTGGAAAAAATATTATGCCAGGTAGTGACGTCTTGTTGATAAAGCTGCAGCATTTCAACCACAGTCTGGGTCATTCTTAGAAACGCATCGCTCCTGTCGGCTTCCCCGAGACTGGCGAGGAAGACATCCCAGATTTTGAGGAAGACCTCGCGGTATCGGTCCCGATACGGGCTGTTCTCCGGGATGCCTCCCGCGGCCAGAAGGGCTCGCACCGCGGCATCCCGCTTGTTTTCCAATCGGCCGGTATGCGCAACCTCCTTCGGAAGCACGATTGCCTGCTTCACGCTTTCCGGCAGACAACCGCACGACCACCTGACTACCAATTTTGCAGGGGTAAGAATCCGCGGATCGAGGCTTACTCCCTCAATTCGTTTCATCAAG
>Ga0194126_10008588_pt1 | contig 13863 bp, 10 predicted proteins | sample TA2KigC150mmetaG_FD_148641 | JGI IMG/M metagenome (GOLD analysis project Ga0194126, IMG submission 148641) | Freshwater microbial communities from Lake Tanganyika, Tanzania - TA2015035 Kigoma Deep Cast 150m | ecosystem: Environmental > Aquatic > Freshwater > Lake | place: Tanzania: Lake... | reverse complement strand
CGCAAGCTCGGCCAGGCCCATTCGGTGCCACAGCATCCGGTGAATTTCTGCTGGCACCTGGTCAACCGCAACAAGCGCTCGGTCGTGCTCGACCTCAAACAACCCGAGGGGCGCGCGGTGCTGGATCGCCTGATCCGGCGCAGCGACGTGATGGTGGTGAACTATCCCGCCCGCGTGCGCGCGCGGCTGGCCATGCGCTATGCCGACGTGGCGCCGCTCAATCCGCGGCTGGTCTATGCCTCGCTTACCGGCTACGGCGAGACCGGGCCCGATGCCGACCAGCCGGGCTTCGACTCGACGGCGTTCTTCGCGCGCTCCGGGCTCCTCGACGCGCTCACCTACCGCGATGCGTCGCCCGCCTTCTCGCTGCCAGCGCAGGGCGACCAGATGGCCGGTATGAACCTCTTCGCTGCCATCGCGATGGCGCTCCTCCATCGCGAACGCACCGGGCAGGGCTCCGAGGTCTCGACGTCGCTCTATGCCAGCGGCCTCTGGTCGAACGCGGTGATGGTGCAGGGCGCCCTGCTCGGCGCCTATGTTGCGCCACGACCGCCCCGCACCGAACCGCGCAGCGCGCTCGCCAACCAGTACCGCACCGCCGACGGACGCTGGATCCAGCTCACGATCGTGCGCGAGGACAAGCTGTGGCCCGAACTCTGCGCCGCGATCGAGCGGCCCGATCTGCTCGCCGATCCGCGCTTCGGCACCACCGAGCAACGCCGCGCCCACGCGGTGGCGCTGGCCGCAATTCTCGATCCGGTGTTCGCGTCGCGTCCCTGGCCGGAGTGGAAGGCCCGACTGCGCGCGCGTGAAATCACCTTCGGCCTGTTGGGCGTGATGCGCGATGTGCCCAATGACACCCAGGCGGTGGCGAGCGGCGCCATCGTTCCGACACGCCAGGCCGACATGCCGCGCACAGTCAGCGCGCCGATCCGGCTCGGCTTCTCGCCCGATCCCGAGCCCGCCGGTCCGGCGCCAGCGCTGGGTGCCGACACCGACGATGTGCTGGGCGAGCTGGGCTACGGCGCGGCCGAGATCGCGGCGCTTCGGGCCGCTGGCGCGGCCGGCTGACGGGGCTACGAGGCGACGGCGTCAGAGGGGCCGAGAAGCTTGCTCATATAGACGGTGACGCCCAGCGCGGACTCCTCCTCGCGGTCGATGCGGTAGCCCAGCGCCAGATAGAGCTCCACGTTCGCGGCGAACATCTTGTTGGTGTAGAGCCGCACCTCGCGATAGCCGGCGGCGCGCGCCACGCGCTCGGCATGCGCCATCAGCGCCCGGCCCAACCCCTGCCCGTGCCGCGCCGGGGCGACGGCGACGTTCTCGATCAGGAGGTGATCCGAGCGGTCGATGGTCTCGATCAGGCCGACCAGCTCCCGGTCGAGGTGCGCGAGGTCGATGCGGTTCAGCCGCACCGCTGCCTCGTAGTTGGCGGTCATGGGCTTGGGCTCGCGGCCGATCACCGGCACCCATTTGGCATAGGCGTCGCGCACAAGTGTGCGGATGGCCGCCGCGTCGGCAACCGCCGCCGGTCGGATCGCAAGGGACCTCATGGCCAAACCGGCAAGCCGTCGAGACCCGCGGTTTCCGGCAGGCCGCAGATCAGGTTCGCGTTCTGCACCGCCTGGCCGGCCGCGCCCTTGCCGAGATTGTCGACCACGCCCATCGCGATCACGAGGTTGCGCGCGGGGTCCGCTGCATAGCTCACAAGGGCCAAGTTCGAGCCGGTTGCCCATTTGGTTTGCGGCGGCCGGTCGGTCACGCGCACAAACGCTCGCCCGGCATAGAAGTGTCGGGCCGCATCGAGGCAGTCGGCGGTGGTCGCGTGACCGCGACAGTAGATCGTGGCGAGGATGCCACGCGTCATCGGCACCAGGTGCGGCGTGAACACCAGCCCCGAAGCGTTGCCGCCGCTCAACCGCTCGATCGTTGTGGCCATCTCGGGCATGTGGGTGTGCTTCAGCAGGCCGTAGGGCACCAGGTTCTCGTTGGTCTCGGCATAGCCGAAGGCGCTGTCGCCGCCGCCACGGCCGGCGCCGGAGACGCCCGTCTTGGCATCGATCACGATGTTGCCGGGTTCGATCAGCGTGTGCGCCAGCAGCGGCGCGAGCGCGGTGAGCGCCGCCGCGGGGAAACAGCCGGGATTGGCGACGCGGCTCTTGCCCGCGATTCTGTCGGGCCAGATATCGGCCAGGCCGTACGCCCAACCATCGACGTAGCGATAGTCGCCGCCGATATCGACGATCTTTACGTCCTTCGGGACTCGGGCCAGCGCCTCGGCCGATGCACCTGTCGGCAGCGACGCGAACAGCACGTCGAGCTTCGGCAGGATCGCCGAATCCCACTTCTCGATCACCAGCTCAGCCAACTTTGCCGGCGCGCCGGGGAAGCGGTCGACCAGCCGGCTGCCGGCGCTGCCGTCGCCCGCGGCATAGACCAACTCGAAAGACGGGTGGCCCGCGACCAGGCGCAACGCCTCGCCGCCGCCAAAACCGCTGATGCCGACGATGCCAACGCGGATCTTCATGGGAGTCTCCTGATGTTTGAAGGCGCGCGTTCCCGCCCCGCGAACACGGGCTGTCGACGCCGCTAGAACGAAGGAGTGTGAACCGAGGGTGCGCTCAGCCGGCCGCGAGACCCGTCGTCTCGTCGACCCCGGTCTTGAGGTTGATGCACTGCACGGCCGCACCCGACGCGCCCTTGCCGAGATTGTCGAGCGAGGCGATCGCCACCACATTGCCGTCGGCATCGTTGCCGTAGACGGCGAGCTCCATGGTGTTGGTGTTGGTCAAGCGGTCGGCGCGCAGGAACTGGTCGCGTTCCAGCCACGACTTGTCACCGAGCGGTCGCACCGGCACGAAAGCCTCGCCGGCGTAGCGGTCGGCGAGCACGCCGTGAACGTCCTTGGCCGTCACCTGCTTCTTGGTGATGTCGCGCGTGATCGGCACCGTGATCAGCATGCCCTGGGCATAGTGGCCGACCGACGGCACGAAGAGCGGCGCGTGGCTGAGACCGGAATACTTCTTCATCTCCGGCACATGCTTGTGCGCGAGCGCCAGTCCATAGAGGCCGAACGGCTCGACGTCCGGCTTCTCATGGACCGCGATCAGCTCCTTGCCGCCGCCGCTGTAGCCCGAGACACCGAAGACGGCGGGCGTCGAATCGGCGCGCACCAACCCCGCATCGACCAGTGGCCGTAGGATCGCGATGGCGCCAGTGGGATAGCAGCCCGGATTGCTGATGCGGTTGGAGGCGAGCAGCTTCTGGCGCTGATCCTTGGCCATCTCCGGAAAGCCATAGGTCCAGCCGTCGGCCACGCGATGCGCCGTCGAGGCGTCGATCACGACGGTGTCGGACTCACCGATGGCGGCCACCAGTTCCTTCGCCGCCGCATCAGGCAGGCACAGTACGGTGATGTCGGACGCCTTGGCGATCTCGGCGCGCTTACCCAAATCCTTGCGGTCGGCCAACGGCAACTCGAGCAGCTCGATGTCCGGTCGATCCTTCAGCCGGTCGAGAATCTGCAAGCCGGTGGTGCCGTGCTGGCCGTCGATGAAAAGCTTGGTCTTGTTGCTCATGGTCTTCTCTCTCTCGAGTTCGGGGCCTCGTTCGGGCCAACTGGAGAAAAAGGAAGGAAGAAGCCGCCTCTGTTCTCCAGCGGCTTCGCGATCCGGCGCGCCTGACTAGGCGCGCGCGTTCTCACGCCGCTCTTGGGGGCGGCGACGTCGCGACCGGAGGGAGGCGAGCGAGAACATGCGCGGCGGTATTTCACTCGCGGGTCGGCCTGTCAAGGGATCGCCGATTTCCGCCGGGGCGATCCTGCTTTACGCTGCCGCCGTGCCAAGCCGAGGAGCCAGACCATGAGCCAATCACCCCATCCCGAAGGTCTCTCCATGCTGGAGAAGCGGACCATCGAGGCCGAAATCCTGAAAGAGGTCTACGAAACGCTGAAGGCGAGCCATGGCGAGGCGGTGGCACGCAAGACCATCGCCGATTCGGTCCGGCGCTCGGCGATCGAGCAGGCGCGCCAGTTTGCGGCCACGGTGCCCGGCGGCACGTCGCTCAAGTCGTTCCAGGACATCCAGCATCTCTGGACCAAGGGCGGGTCGCTGGAGATCGAGGTCAAGGAACAGACCGCCGACACGTTCACGTTCAACGTCGTGCGCTGCCGCTACGCCGAGACCTACAAGGCGAAGGGCCTGGGCGAGATCGGCCATTTGCTGAGTTGCAACCGCGACGGCGCTTTCTGCGAGGGCTACGATCCCAAACTCAAGCTTGAGCGCACGCAGACCATCATGCAGGGCGCGAGCCACTGCGACTTCAAGTACACCTATCGGTGACGGCACGCTTGCTGGCCTGAGAGCCAGACTGCGGGCCTCAGTTCAGGAACTCGGCAACCACGATCCGGTTCTCGCGCGCGGGCCAGGTGCGGACCGCGATGGTCTCGTTGTTGAACGTCGCGAGCACCGTGCGCGGCTGGGCGTCGAACGTCTGTCGTGCCGTCGAGCTGGTGGGCACGCCGTCGGGCGCGATGCCCGGCGCGGACTTGCCGTCGAGCTGGTACTTGTCGCGGCCCGGACCGAAATAGCCGCGCGGCCGGCTCATCGTCACCACCGCGCCCGCCGTCTCGTCGCCCTTGGCGAAGGCGACCGGCCGCAGATGCACGAGATCGCTGGAGCGCAGGAAGGGCGGCCGATAGATGTGGGTCACCGGTTCGCCCGCCATGCGCAGCACGAACTCGTACGTCACGTCGGGCCGCGCCGCGAACGGACCCCACCAGCCGTCGGGGCTGGTCGTGCGACGATGCACCGGCGCGCTGCCGCGTCGCTCGCCGCTGCGCGGATCGACCTCGTGGATCTCGACGTCGGCGTTGGCCACCGGAAGATTGGTGTAAACGCCGTCGGCCTGTCCGGTGACGCGCCCGTTCAACACCGGGTTCGGTTCCTGGGCGATGAACAGCGTGGCGGGCGGCTTGCCGGCGATGAACTCGTACATCGCGGCGAAGGCGAGCTTGTGAAAGGCGACCTCGCGATGGTCGAGCCCCTCCAGAAAGACATTGCGCGCGCCGCGCAGCGCGGCGGCGTCGAACCCCACGCCGGTGGGCTTGCCGGGCGCGCCGATGTAGCGGCCATCGGGCTGGGCGTACTTGTCGGCCTTGTCGGAGCGGATCGCCATCAGCTCGACGCCCGGGATCAGATCGTCGGCGCCGGCATTGAGCTGACGCAGGAACGGCGCGGCGCCATTGAACTCGTTGCCGGGCAAGAGCTGATCCGAGATCCAGATGCCGCGATTGGGCACGCCGCACAGCACGGCGTGGCTGACATGCGCCGCGCCGCCGCCGTTCTTCAGATAGTTGCGCACGGTGTTGCCGCCGCGCGATGAGGCGATCAGCGCCACCTTGGGGCGGCGCGTCCACTTGCGGGTGTCGTCGACGATACGCGCGAGTGCCGCCATCTGCTCGGCGGTCGAGGACCGAAAGGGTTCGGACTTGGCATCGTCCCGCAGGGCCTCCGGGTACGGCAGGTCGGGCGCGAACAGAAGGTTGCGCCGCCAGCCATTGGTCTCGAAACGCCACAGATTGTTGATCCAGAGCGCGCCGGAATCGCCGTTTCCGTGAACGAAGATGAGGGGCGGCATCGCGGCCTCCGCGTCCCGTGCCGACTGCCGGCGCTGCTGTTGTGGTTGCTGGCCCAGGGCAAGCGCAGGCGTGAGCGACAGCGCGCCGGCCAACACGGCCCGGCGCCCGGTGCGGGCGCTCCGGTTATCTTTCCCCCCGATCATGCCCCATGTTGGCAAAGCCGGCGGCCCGGCGCTACGGTTTCGCCATGTCTGTGCAGTATCTGGATACACCCGTCGGCCGGCTGGCGCTGGAGGCCGATGACGAGACCCTGACGGCGATTCGCTGGGCGGCGCCCGGCGAGCGCGCCGCACGGCCCGCCGCCAGCAAGCTCCTGGCCGAGACCGCGCGCCAGCTCGACCGCTATTTTCAGGGCAAGCTCAAACGCTTCGACCTGCCGATCGCCCAGCACGGCACCGAGTTGCAGCGCCAGACCTGGGTCGCCATGCAGTCGATCCCCTTCGGTGAGACCGCGACCTATGGCGGGCTCGCCCGGCAACTCGGGTCGGGCCCACGGGCGGTGGGTACCGCCTGCGCACGCAACCGCATTCCAATCGTCGTACCATGTCACCGGATTCTGGCGAGCGGCGGTCGGGAAGGCGGCTATAGCGGCGGCCGTGGCCTGCCGACCAAGCGCCAGCTTCTTGCCCATGAGGGTGTCGTTCTTCTGTAGCCCGCCGTCCCCGTTGCGCCCTTCGAAACCGGCGGCTACGGAGGGGCCATGCGCGTTCTGATCACACGGCCGGAAACCGAGGCGGCGCGGCTCGCGCAAGCGCTGACCGGGCGTGGACACCAGCCGATCCTGGCGCCGCTGTTTCGGCTCCAGCCTCTGCCGCCGCCGCCCGACCTCGAGGACATGCTGGCGCAGGCGCAGGCCGTGCTGTTGAGCAGCGCCAACGGCGCCGAGGCGCTCGCGCGCGTCACCGAGCGGCGTGGCATGGCCGTACTGGCGGTCGGCGACACCACGGCAGCCACCGCCGAGGGGCTGGGTTTCACCAGCGTCCACTCCGCGTCGGGCGACGGCGCGGCACTGGCCGACCTTGCGCGCACCCGTCTCGACCCGGCCGGCGGGCCGATCCTGCATGTCGGCGGCGCCGAGATCGCGACTGACTTCGCCGAGGCGCTGGAGCCCGCGGGCTTTGCGGTCGGCCGGGTGACGCTCTACGAGGCCGAAGCCGTCGAGGCGCTGCCTGACTCCGCTCGCGCGGCGCTGCAGGCGCGCGCGGTCGATGTCGCGCCGTTCTTTTCGGCGCGGGCCGCGCAGGTGTTCGCCGATCTCGTGACGCGCGCGGATCTCGCGGAGCTGCTGCGCCCGGTGCGAGCGGTCGCGATCAGCCCCGCCGTTGCACACGCGCTCGACACTCTTCCCTTCGCATCGGTCGACACCGCCGAGCGCCCCACCAAACAGGCCGTGCTGGAGGCGCTGGAACGCGCCCCGCAACCGGCCGCACCTTCGCCCGAGGACATGACGATGACCGAGCCATCCGCGCCCGAACCTGCGACCCCTCCGCCACCCCGGCGCGGGGTCGGCGCCGTGGGCGCGTTCCTCTCGGGCCTGGTTGGCGCCGCGCTGGTGATGGCGGCAACGGTCGCGTCGCTGCCCTTCTGGCCGCAATCGATGCAGGCGCTGTGGCGAGGTTCGCCGCCCAAGACGCTGAGCGCGGCCGACGCGCGCGCCGAGGCGGTGGCGGCCACCGACGCCGCGCGGCGCGATCTGGGCGCGCGGCTGGATGATCTCGAACGCCGGGTCCGCGCTGCCCAAACGACGCTGGGCGAGATCGCGGCGCGACCGGCACCAACCCCGACGCGCGACCCCGCAATCGGTGAACTCAGCCAGCGCGTCGAGAGTCTGGAGCGCCGTCCGGCCACCATCGTGCCACCGCCGGCGCCGGCGCCCGCCCCCACCGGCGACACCGACAAGGATGTGGCGGCGCTGCGCCAGGAGATTGCCGGCCTGCGAGCGGCCCTGGCCGCCGTCGATCAATCGGCAGCGCTTGGCCGCGAGGAAGCGACGCGTCTGCGCGGGCAGGCACAGACTCTCGCAACATCGGTTGAGCGCCTTCAAGCGCAGGTCGCGGCTGCCGCCGCGGCCCCTGTCCCGACGGGCGGCGGCAAGGCCGAGCAAGCCGCCCGCGCGTCGGCCGTCGTCGCGATCGCGGCACGACTCTCATCGGCGATCGAGACGGGCCAGCCTTTCGCGACCGAACTGCGGCTGCTGCCGCCACTGGCCGGTGACGACGCCACGCTGAAGGAGATCGTGTCGACGCTGCAGCCTCTCGCGACAAGCGGAGTCGCCGCGCGCGCGGCCTTGGTCGCCGACTTCCCCGCCATGGCGCGCAATGTTCTGGCGGCCGATCTCGCCGATGATTCGTTCGGCGAACGCGTGCTCGGCAAGCTGCGCGCGTTGGTGTCGCTCCGCCGCGTCGGTGCCGATGTGGCAGGCGATGGCGCCGAAGCGCGGCTCGCCCGCGCCGAGGCCGCGCTTGATCTCGGCGATATCGCGCGCGCGCTCGAGCTGGTGCAGGGACTGCCCGCCATCGCCGCACCGCCCGCCGCGGCCTGGCGCGGGCGGGCCGAAGCGCACATCGCGGCGCGACGTGCCGCCGATCGGTTGGCCGCCCACGCCGTCACCCTGTTGGGAGCCGCGCGGTGAAGCTGCCGATGATCCTTCGCGTGGTGCTGTGGTTCGTCGTCGGCGCGCTGGCGATGGGCGCGGCGGTGTGGTTGGCCGAGCGGCCCGGCACGGTCAGCGCCGACTGGCACGGTTGGCGGCTGGAGACGAGCGTCGGTGTGATGCTGGTCGTGATCGTGGTCATGATGACGATCGCGACGGTCGTGTGGCTGATGTGGCGCTGGATCGCCGGCGCCCCGGGCGCCCTGCTGGAGTGCTGGGGCGAGAGCCGTCGCCGGCAGGGCTATCGCGCGTTGACCCAGGGATTGGCTGCCGTCGCGGCGGGCGATGGCGCGGAGGCGCAGAAGCACGCGCGCAAGGCCGAATCGTTGCTGTCGGAGCCGGCGCTGACGCTCCTGCTGTCGGCGCAGGCCGCGCATCTGGCCGGCGACAAGTCCGGCGCCGAGCGCGCCTATCGCGCCATGCTGGAAGACGAGCACACCGCCGTGCTGGGACTGCGCGGTCTGATCGGCCAGGCGCTCAAAGATGGCGACGCCGCGCAGGCGCTGGGCCATGCCGAGCGCGCCTTCGAGCTGCGCCCGCAAACCGCCTGGGTGGTCCACTCGCTGTTCGACATGCAGGCCCAGAGCGGCCGCTTCGCCGAAGCCCAGGCCACTCTCGAGTCCGGCCTGCGCCACAAAGTCGTGCCGGCGGAGCGCGGCCGCACGCTGAAGGCCCTGTTGCTGGTCGAGCGCAGTCGTTCGGCGGAGGCAAGCGCCGCCGACTCGCTCGCCCGCGCCCGCGACGCGTTCGCGCTGGCCCCCGAACGCACGGCGGTCTCGCTGCGCTACGCCGAGCTGGCTCTGGCAGGCGGCGACGCCAAGCGCGCGCAGCGCACGCTCGAACGGGCCTGGACGCTGGCGCCTCACCCCGATCTCGTGCCGCTCTATCTCAAGGCGGCGGGCGAGAGCGATCCGCTGAAGCGGGTCGCCGTCGTGCGACGCCTGGTGCACGGCAAGGAAGACGATCTCGAAGCGCATCTGGCGCTTGCCCGCGTCTCGATCGAGGCCGGTCTCTGGGGCGAAGCGCGTCGGCATCTGATGGCCGCCGGCGGCACGGCACCCGCGACCCGCGCCTGTCGCATGATGGCCGAAGTCGAGGAGCGTGCCGGCGGCGATCCCGCGCGCGTCCGCGAATGGCTGCAGCGCGCCGCCGAGGCGCCGGCAGACCGGGCGTGGCGCTGCCACGCTTGTGGCGCGCATCACGAGACCTGGCATTCGGTGTGTGGCAGTTGCGGCGCCTTCGGCACGCTGAACTGGCGCGCGCCCGGAACCTTTGGCCAGATCATCGCGCCGGGAACGGGCGACACCGGCGCACCGGCCGCCCCTGCCGCACCTGCGCTGACAAGGAGTTGAGATGTTCGAAACGACCCTGGCGGGCAGCCTGCCAAAGCCCTCCTGGCTCGCGGCACCCAATGTGCTCTGGGCGCCCTGGACGCTCACCGGCGAACCGCTGGGCGAGGCGAAAGACGATGCCACGCTGCTGTCGATCCGCCGCCAGGAAGAGGCAGGCATCGATATCGTGGGCGATGGTGAGCAGGCGCGGCAGCATTTCGTGCACGGCTTTCTCGCCGAGATCTCCGGCGTCGATTTCGAGCGCAAGCAACGGATCGGTATCCGCAACAACCGCTACGAGGCCGATTGCCCGACGGTGGTGGCCGAACTTGCGCGTCGGAGCTTTGTGCATGAGCGCGAGGCTCGCGTCGCGCGCGCTGCCACCGCGCGAAAACTGAAGTTCACCCTGCCGGGCCCGATGACGCTGATCGACACGCTGGCCGACGCGCACTATGGCGACCGGGTCAAGATGGCGTTCGCCTTCGCCGAGTTGCTGAACGCGGAAGCCCGCGATCTCGAGGCTCTGGGCGTCGATGTCATCCAGTTCGACGAGCCTGCGTTCAATGTCTACATGCGCGAGACGGTGGAGTGGGGCATCGCCGCGCTGGAGCGGGCGGCACAAGGCCTCAAATGCGAGACCGCCGTGCATATCTGCTACGGCTACGGCATCGAGGCCAACATCAAGTGGAAGGAGACGCTGGGCGAGAGCTGGCGGCAATATGCCGACACCTTCCCGGCGCTCGATCGCAGCCGCATCGGCCAGGTCTCGCTGGAGTGTCGCAATTCGCGGGTGCCGATGGAGCTGATCGCGCTGCTGCGTACCAAGACCGTGCTGGTCGGCGCCATCGACGTGGCGTCGGATCGTGTCGAGACACCGGCGGAAGTCGCGGCGGTTCTCAAGGAAGCGACCCGGTATGTCGAGCCGGAGCGCATTCAGGCCAGCACCAATTGCGGCATGGCGCCGATGACGCTCGCCACCGCCTACGGCAAATTGCGCGCGCTGGCCGAGGGCGCCGCGCTCGCGCGCAGGAGCATGTAGTGACCGAGCGCGGGTCCGCGGAGACCCCGGCGATCGGCTGGATGCTGGTCGACTCGGTGGCGCTGTGGCTGCGCAACCAGGCGGCCTTCTGGGCCGCCGCGTTCGTCGTCGCCGTGCTGACCGTCAGCATCGAGTTCGTGCTGGCCTGGGACAATCGCTTTCACGGTCTGCGCGAGCATTGGGGTTGGGACCTGCTGTTTTCGCTGGTCTATGCCTTCTTCCTCGATCGCTGGATGCGGATCGCGCTGCTCGAGGATGCTAGCCCCTGCGATGAGGTCGACGCGCTGCGCGCCGCGCTGATCCGCCCGCGCTTTCTTGCCGTCGCCGGCGGCATGGTGGTCGTGGCGCTGGGCTTGTCTTTCGCGCCCCACTTCTACGTGTACGACTGGTTGAAGGATATCGGCGCCGCGGAGTCCGTCGCCTACGTTCTCGGCAGCGTTCTGCCGTGGCTGCCGCATCTTGTGATCTGGTCGATGGCATTGGCCTTCATCGCGCTGCTGCTGCCCGCCGCCTCCGCCGGCGCGCGCATGTCGATCGACGAGGCCTGGGACACCGGCAAGCCCGCGCGGCCCGGCTTGTTCGCGATGATCCTCGTGCTCGCACTCCTGTCCCTCACAATGCTGACCCTCTGCGCCTGGGGCGTTCAGCACCTGCCGCGCAAGCCGTGGGCGCCGTCGCTGTTGGCGGGCGCGTCCCGTCTGTTCGATTGCGTCCTGTTGGCGCTGGGCGGTGGTGTGCTTGCTCAAGTGTTCCGCCAGCTCGCCGATTGGGAGCCACCCGAGCCCGACGACCGTCCCTATCGCGGGATGCGTCCGCGCAAATCGTAGAGCAGCTCCAGCGCCTCGCGCGGGCTGAGCTGATCCGGATTGACCGCCGCAAGCGCCGCCTCGACCTCGGACTCGCGCCGTGGTGCGGCAGTGGTTCCCGAGGGGCGCGGCGGCGCGGCAGCGAACAGCGGCAGATCGTCGGCGAGCTTGCTCACCGCGCCGGATTGCTCGCCTCGCTCCAGCGCCGCCAGCACCTCGCTGGCGCGCGACAGAACCGCCTCCGGCAGGCCTGCCAGCCGCGCGACGTGCAGCCCGTAGGAGCGGTCGGCGGCGCCCGCCACCACCTCGTGCAGGAACACCACCTCGCCCTGCCATTCCTTCACGCGCATGCTGTGCGGCGCGAGTGCCGGCAGACGGGCGGCGAGCGCGCCCAGCTCGTGGAAATGGGTGGCGAAGAGCGCGCGGCAGCGGTTGGACTCGTGCAGATGTTCGAGCGTCGCCCAGGCGATCGACAGGCCGTCGAAGGTGGCGGTGCCGCGGCCGATTTCGTCGAGGATGACGAGGCTGCGCTCGCTCGCCTGATTGAGGATCGCCGCCGTCTCGACCATCTCGACCATGAAGGTGGATCGGCCACGCGCCAGATCGTCGGCGGCACCGACACGGCTGAACAGGCGGTCGACGATGCCGATCTCGGCATGCGTCGCCGGCACGAAGCATCCCGCCTGCGCCAGCACCGCAATCAGCGCGTTCTGCCGGAGGAAGGTCGACTTGCCCGCCATGTTGGGGCCGGTCAGCAGCCAGAGCCGCCGTTCGGGGCCGGCCTCGCAGTCGTTTGGCACAAAGGCCTGTCCGCCCTGGCGGCGTAGCGCCGCCTCGACCACCGGATGGCGGCCACCAGCGACGGTGAAGCGGCGGTCGTCCGCCAGCACCGGGCGCACATGGCGCTCGGTGACGGCGAGTTCGGCCAGCGCCGCCGCTACATCGAGCGCTGCGAGCGCCCGGGCGGCCGCACCCACCGGCACCGCCCGTTCCATCGCCTGAGCCACCAACGCGTCGAACACCTTGAGCTCGAGCGCGAGCGCGCCATCGGCGGCGCGGCCGATGCGCGTCTCCAGATCGGCGAGTTCGGCCGTGGAGAATCGCTGCGCGTTGGCCATCGACTGGCGACGCGTGAATCCCACCTTGGCGAGATCGAGCCGCTCGGCGTGCTGGGTCGACAGCTCGATGTGGTACCCGATCATGTTGTTGTGGCGGATCTTGAGCGAGGCGACGCCGGTCTCGCCGCGGTACCGCGCCTCCAACGCCGCGATCGTGCGACGACTGTCGTCGCGCAAGCCGCGCTGCTCGTCGAGATCGGCGCGGTAGCCCGCTCGCACGAAGCCGCCATCCCGGGCGGCAAGTGGCGGCTCCTCCACCAGCGCGTCGCGCAACGCCGCGACCAGCGGTTCGTGATCGCGCAACGCCGCCACCAGTGCGCCGAGGGGCGCCGGCGCGGGCAACAGCGCCTCCGGTTCGGCGCCCAGCGGCACAGCGAGCGCGCCGGCGCCCTCAAGGCCGGAAGCAAGGGCGGCGAGATCGCGCGGCCCCCCGCGCCCGACCGACAGCCGCTGCAAAGCGCGCTCGATGTCAGGCACGCGCTTCAACGCCTCGCGGACGCGCTCGCGCAGCGCGGTGCGCTCGACGAAGAGCTGCACCAGATCGAGACGGCGGTCGATCTCGGCGCGGTCCGTGAGCGGCGCGCCCAAGCGATCGGCCAACAATCGCGCGCCGGGGCCGGTCAAGGTGCGATCGAGCGTAGCGAGCAGGCTGCCGTCGCGCCGGCCATCGAGGGCGCGCACCAGCTCGAGGTTGCGCCGCGTGGCGGGGTCGATCTCCATCGCCTCGTCAGGCCACTCGCGGCGCAACGGGCTGAGCTGCGGGCGCTTCCCGGCCTGAGTGAGCTCGACATAGTCGAGTAGCGTGCCGGCGGCGGCGATCTCGGCCCGGCTGAATGCACCGAAGCTATCGAGCGCCGCCACGCGATAGGCGGCCTCCAGCCGCTTGCGGGCATTGTCGCTGTCGAACCGCGCCGCCGGCAGCGGCGTCAGCGCATCCGCCCAGTCAGCGAGCGCGGCCTTCACGCCATCGCGCGCCAGCAACCGGTCGGGTAACAGCACCTCGCCCGGTGCCAGCCGCGCGAGTGCGGCCCCCAGTGCGGCCACCTCGATCGGGCGGGCGGCGAAATCGGAAGTTGAGAGATCGAGCCAGGCGAGCGCCAGCGCTCCTTGCGCCTCGGCGATGGCAGCGAGGTAGTTGTGGCTGCGGGCGTCGAGGAGCGTGTCCTCGGTCAGGGTGCCCGGCGTGATGACCCGCACGACGGCGCGCTCGACCACCGACTTGGCACCGCGCTTCTTGGCTTCTGCCAGGTCCTCGGTCTGCTCGCAGACCGCCACCTT
>Ga0194126_10008580_pt1 | contig 13872 bp, 13 predicted proteins | sample TA2KigC150mmetaG_FD_148641 | JGI IMG/M metagenome (GOLD analysis project Ga0194126, IMG submission 148641) | Freshwater microbial communities from Lake Tanganyika, Tanzania - TA2015035 Kigoma Deep Cast 150m | ecosystem: Environmental > Aquatic > Freshwater > Lake | place: Tanzania: Lake... | reverse complement strand
CTCAAAGACATCGTAGAAGCCTGGAAGGCATCCTCTCTTCCCCTCTACACTCCTTACAAAACAAATTACCTATTTAGAACAAAATCCCTGTCAAATAATATTTAAAATATTTTCACTGAATAGTTACAAATTCTTTATCATTACCACATCTGGGACATACAAAAAATGTGTTCACTATGAACCTCCTTTCTTATAAATTTTTACAGGAAATAAAAAAGGCCTCACTCATTGGGTACTTTGAAAGGTACACAATAAGTAAAGCCTTTAGAAGTAACAACGTAATAAATACATCACATAAAGAGAATACATACAACAAAAATATTATAATTTAAGGTATGCACGCTCTGCGCCGGGTCACAAACTTCAGAACGGTAGATATATCAGTTAATGTATTGGCTGGGAAGTTGGAAGCGGTCACATTTTAGTCACACTTATGATTTATTGTATTATGATTAAATCATTCCTTTGGATTTTAAGTCTTCAATGTTTTAATAAACTTCATCATGAGTTCCGATAAGTATATCAAGGAATATATTGGTGTCTGCTGCGGTTAGCACGTTCCTCTCATGTCCTTAATTATTTCATCGGTTCTTTGCCCTTTATATCTTATTTGATACACTCGACAAAACTACTTTTTAGAATAACAGGGTCGTTAGTGATTAGTGGCAAATTAAGGTAGCGGGCTGTACCGGCAATCAACTTATCGTGGAGTTCCGGCATATCTCTTATTTCAAAGGCTGATTTGATTATATTTATGGATAATTTTTCTTCTACATAATTAACAGAACTATTAAGAATTTTCTCAACATCAGCTATAGCAATAGGGATTTTCTTTTTCTCGTGTAGATACCCAATCTCAAAGATCACCACAGTTGGGATGATAATAATGTTTTTCCCCTCATCTGTCATTTTTAGTATCTGGTCAATATTGTCATTTATTACCTTCTGACCATTTAAAAATCTTATTATTGCCTGCGTGTCTATGACATATTTATTCATGTCTAATCACCGGTCTCATCCAATATGTGCCTTTGGGAATCCCAGGTCAGTTTTTTTAGTTCTTCTTCAATTTCCTCATAATTTATATCGTAATCTTTAAAGATCCCACCGATTTTTGATATTCCTTTCTTTTTCTCAGGAAATATTACAAGGACTTCTGATGTCTCCTGTGTTTCAGGCTTTTCAATCAATTCAATCACCCCATCGTGATATATACCTTTTATTGCATTCATGGTTAATGCCTCCAATTTTAAATTATTATCGTTACCTTTCCAGATACGTTTTTTATTATTTTAACAATTTCAATCCTCTGTGTCTAATTCTTTACCCATGCGCTAATTGATGGTTGCCTATTGCGTTATTATAGGGATTTCTAGCCAATTATTTAAGATTTAAGTGCGACACTTGCTCCCCTTTTTTCGTGACTTTGCCAATGGATAATCTTACCTATCCGCTATAATATCTTCAATATAACTTATTTCAATGAAAAACAATATACTTGTGAAATAGGGATGATTAAATATTACAAAGGATTAAAGATGAAGTTTTTTATGCTGGGTTTTATTTTGCCTACAAAGTTAAATCTTCAAGGGTGACTTTTTTAAATACGTCTTTACTGCCGAAACGTTTTACCGCATCAAGTATCTCAATGCCTGCAATTTTTCCTTCAGTGTCATAATTGACCGAAATTCCTTCAGCAACACGATGCGTTGTTACGGTGGTTTCCAGAAAGCGGATGTAAAGGCTTCACATTCCAAACGAAATTATTCAAAATGGAATACCTTCTTATAGATGAAAGAAAAGATATCTTACTTTTGGTCAATGCGTACTGAAATGCATTTCTCTCACAAAGACACTTTCAAACTCAGGAATTTGAGACAACTCCAGTACTTGAGTTGTTTTGGCAATATGAACGGCCTTGCTTATCAATTCTTTATTCAGAAGCATCCTTACAGCGCCTTCCAAACTTGAATTTCCGACGTACAACAGCCTTGCTTCTTTCAACTCCGGCAAAAAACCCGTCCTGAAAAGGCTCTCCTCCTTCAGGTGATAACCAAACGCCCCTGCAATGATAACTGTTTTCAGTTCTTCCGGTTTGATATTGCATACGGCGAGTAAAATCTCAATTCCTGACCTGATAGCTGCCTTCGCCAGTTGAACCTGCCGTATGTCTTCTTGGGAAATTGACACCGTATCAGTCAAACGAAAATAACGTTTTCCACCCTTCTCGAATAGGTTCTTTTTGTATTGTATAGTATCGGTGTGTAAAGACTTTTCATTTGTAAAAGCATCTTTACACCCCCCTTCGCCCCCCTTATTAGGGGGGATTAAATTGGTGCTTGATAGGTGGGGAATAACATTGGAGCCTGATAGGTTGGATATAGAATTGAAGCCTGAAAAAGAGGATTTGGTTGCGGTTTGCCGCGTTCCGTTGGTTTCATTATCAGGAGATTGTAAACGTCCCCTTGCGTTTATCATACCGATCCGCAGGAGTTCTGAGACTGCATCTAAAAGCCCGCTTCCGCAGATGCCGCACGGTTTACCACCGCCGATAACATCGAAGCATAATTGTGACAGTTCATCCCCTCCCCTAACCCCTCCCGCCAGGGGCGGGGAATACTCATTGTTCCCCTGCATTCTTCCCCCTGTCCCCCTCAGTGAGGGGGAGAAAGGGGTAGGGGGGAGGTCTTGGTGTGGGTGAACTGTTGCGAATTTTTCTCCAAGCCTCACGTGTTCGATTGCGCCTTCGCTTGCCCTCATGCCCGAACTTATGGTCATCCCTTCAAAGCACGGCCCTGCCGCGGTGGACGTTGCAACCATTCGATCATTCAGCAAAAGAACCATTTCACCATTCGTGCCTATATCCAGGAAAAGAGCCGGAATCTCTTTTCCTTCAGAAAAGAAAGACGGTATTGACAGATCTGTTTCTCCATCCATCATGAGGCGATGGATGGCTACAAGCCCGGAAACAATATCCCCTCCAACATAAGCGGAAATGGAGGGAAAGGTGGTAACCATCGCAAACTCCGGAATACCAACGCCAAGTTCCTTCGCAGGGAGAAAAACGGCGTCAAGGGTTTCAGCTTTGTAGGGATATTCGCCCAATTCTTTAATTTCTTTGTTTAAAAAGATATGTTGCATGGTGGTATTTCCGGCTGCCATGACCTGATAGATATTCTCGGCTGATACACCGCTTTCGGCAGCCAAACGACGAATGAGAATGTTAATGGCGGATACAATCTCCCGGTGCATCCGCAAGAGGCCGTCTTTGTTAGACACGGAATACTTAATTCGAGACATGACGTCATGACCGTAGTATACCAATGGATTAAGGGTTGATGAACTGTTCAGCACTTCGCCAGTATAAAGATTAACCAATGACGCAACCAGCGTTGTCGTACCAATATCCAAAGCAATTCCGTAGATTTCAGATTTAGTGTCCCCTTTTTCAATGGTAACGAGTGCGTCGTTAACAAACACGTGTGTAGAAAAAAGATCCTTGCCATTGTGGATAACCTCTTTTCTTACAGAGGGACTGATATTGCGTTTCCTGTCACCTTCTGCATAAAAGCCTTCAACAATTTTAAGAGTTTTCTTTTCATTGGACGGGATGATGACCTCAAGATCGGTTTCTACGGCGGTCTTACAGGCAAGCACCGTATCGAGGGTTTTATTTACCCGTATCTGTACCAGATCCTTTCCGCACCTGCCCATACCACCGCAAGGGCCTTCGATATCGACACCAAACCTCTGTGCCGCCTCCAGAATGGTAATTCCTTTTGGCACCCTACCACTGATCTTTATTGGATAAAAAGTTATTTCTATTTCCTGACTCATTTAAATCATAAATCTGAAATCGTACATTTTAAATGCTTTTGCTACTTCCGTCATTGTCTTTATGTGTTTTACCGGCGTCTTGGCGCTCAGGCCGCATGCGGGTGCAAGGATGTCTATACCGCAATCCAAAAGGTTTTTTGATACATTTTGTATTTTATCAACCGGACCGTTCTGTAAAAGAATGGTGCTTACATTGCCCATGATTTTTTTCCCTGAAATGACATTTTTTGCTTCTCGTATATTTGTCATAGCATCCACGCTTATACATTCTGACGCAAGTTCCTTAAGTAGTTCATAGACAGGGCGCACACTGCCGCAGATATGGACTATGACCGGTTTTCCAAGTTTATGCATCCTATTTACAATACGGTTCAAACAGGGGAGCACAAATTCTTTGAACAAACTCGGTCCAAGGATTTCACCGGTTGCGGAAGGGTCCGATATTACCATAACGTCTGCGCCATGCCCAATAAGCGCCTCGCCATGCCTGATACTATTGTCAGTTAAAAACCTGAGCAAACCATGGACATCTTCAGGCTCCTGTTTGAGCGCTTTAAAAAGTACGGTTGCTTCTACCAGTGAGGTAGCAAGGCTCAACGGGCCTACCAGATTCCCTATTACCGGTGTATCTGAGAAGCGATGGCTTAATATCGCAGTACATTCAAGGATTATGGGAAGGCGTCCATCTGTCTGAGGGTTGAGTTCTTTTAAACCCCTCCACTGTTTCACGGATTCTAAAGGATACTGTACCATGTGGGGACTGGTAATCTCATCGCCATCCTCTACTTCCCCTCCAAAAGCCTCAGCTTCTGCCGTCATGCAGAAAGGGATACCGAGATTTTCAAGTCCTGTTTGCATTCGCATAGCGATTGAAAGCTCTGCCATTTTTTGTGCATTACGGTGTGCTGCCGGCCATCGGCAGCCTGTTCGTATCATGACCTCCCTGCAAGCCATGGTCATCATGCCTCCGGGACAAATAACGGGAGGCCTGTCTACACTTTCACCGCGAAGTACTTTAAGGAGTCGTTCTTTTTCAGTCATAATGATTTAAATTAATCGGAAGCCGTGCATATTTTCTTCCTGCGTCAAGAAAGGCAACCATATTTTCATGCGGCGTATGAATGGGCACCTCACACCCCGTGGCAACAATAAATCCCTTTGGATTGTCAGCAGCCTTTGCCACACACACCTTCACCATATCGTTGATAATTTCCGGGTTCCCTTTGAGCATCCCATCTGCCGGGCTTACATTCCCCATTAAACAGACTTTCCCTCCTACCAATTCTTTTGCCTCAAGGAGGTCGATATTGTCAATGCTCAGGATATCCGCACCACTCTCGGCCATACATTGTATTACCCGTTTCGTTTTTCCGCAGATATGGAGTACGCCAGGGAGGTTGTGTGAATGGATATGTGCATACACTTCCTTGAGATACGGTAAGACGAACTCCCTGAAATGCCTCTCGCTTATCATAGATCCCGTAGCCACAGGCTCAACGGTTACCGGAACACCCCCGGCTTTTACATAGGCATCGATCAGGTTTTTCACCGATTGGGTAGCAACCTTCATCAGGGTATGGACCAATTCCGGGTCTGTATAGAGTTCTTTGATAAATATCTCTGTCCCTCTTAAAGCCGCAGATGTAGTAAATGGCGCTCCAATGACGGGTACGATAAAGACTTCATTGCCAATTGCATCCACGCAGCGCCTTACTGCCTCAAGGTACACGGGGAGTCTCCCGTCTTTTTCAGGGTTTACAGGTTTAAGCTTTTTGAGGTCTTCCCGTGTTTGTATAAGAGGCGTTTCTACCTGAGGCGCATCATCTTCAGGAAAGTACATCTTTGTGCCCATGGCCTCCGCAAGGGTAGAGGTGGTAGAGAAGAGGTAAACGATATCATGCCGATATTTTTTAAAACAGGCAATATTGGCATTTCCCATATTCTCACCGTTTGTGCAGAAATCTCTGACAGCGAGATTTAAACTCCGGGATGCAAAATTAAGGATTAAGGGGCTTACAAGAAGCCTATCAACCTCCTTACCCTGAAGAATCGCCAGCATTCGCTCTTTGGGTGTTATTTCATCTCCGGACTGCATCGCACGCCCTCCCGCTTTCTTCTCACGCTTACCAGTTCAGAGGTTTTCAATATCAGCGGTACGTGAATCTCCTGAAACAAACTCTTTGCGACTTTGACCGCCTCGGCTGCATTTTTGGCATAACCATCAGCGCCAATATTTTTTGCAAATCCAGGTGATATCGGCCCGCCGCCTACCATTACCCTGGAAGCTATACCAGCCTTTTTCAGGTCTTCAATGATCACCTGCATGCCATCCATCGTTGTGGTCATGAGGGTAGAAAGGCAAACGAGATCGGCTTTTAACTCACCGGCAGTATCAACAAACTTCGCATGAGGAACATTCCTGCCAAGATCGTGCATTTCGAATCCGGCATTGTCCAACATTATTTTTACCAGATTTTTCCCAATATCATGGGTATCGCCTTTAACGACACCAATAACTATCTTTTTTTTGTTCCATGTCGTTTCCTTTGGCAGGTAAGGTCTGAGTGCCTCGATTCCTGCATACATGGCATCTGCACAAAGAAGTATTTCCGGAACGAAGTATTCCTCGTTTTCGAATAATTCGTTGACCTTATCCATTCCCTTTGCAAGACCTTCGATAATTGCCTCATAGGGGTCGACATTGTGCTGTATTACTGCAGCCGCTGCTTCGGCAGCACGTGTGGCATCCATATCAATAACAGACTGGGCTAAACGATATAAAATATCTGACTTTTCCATGTAAAAGACACCTCCGTGTTGTTAAGTTTTAGAAAAGTAATAGTTCATCTCACCGCGAAAAGTTCAGTGATTGTATGACAACCCCCTTCGTCCCCCTTTGTTAAGGGGGATTGGGGGGTTGTAATTCTGAGTTCTTCATAGTCTGGTAAACTATTACGAGAAATAAAATTATCCAATAAACTATTGGAGGGATGGCGGTGTCTTTTCCGGATGAGAGAAAAACAGGTATGGATAAAGGTTTGGTTTCAGGTGAACAAGCGGATAAACTGCGTAATAAAACTCATGCAAAGCGAAGGACAACGTTAGGGCAAGCATTTCAAGAGTCCGTACTCTATCCAGAAAACCGGGAAATGGCACCGCCATCTCAGTATGGATGCTCAGCCATAGCTGAGTACTATGTATTTTTCCGGATTCATAGATTGGCCTCCTGAAAATGTGATAGAAATTATAGTCAACGATACAAGTTGGTCCCCCTTACCAAAGGGGGAAACAGGGGGTTGTTTTTTCCCTGTATGATTATACAAATATGTTGATATTTGTCCATCTCAAAAAGTTAGTTCTCAATACTATCCTGACATTTCAACGTGGAATTACGGTGGGAATTTATCCATGGTTATGATTATTATGATATGCGTTATTTATTTTGCATTCACACCCAAATTGAATTACCGTATGCCCAATCTTGAATTTTTCGCCCAGGATGCGGTTGATTTCTTTGGAAAGCCTGGTGGTTTCACTGATGAGCATATCCTTTGTATCAATGTGGCCGCTCATGGCATACATGCCGGAGGTAATCGTCCAGATATGAATGTCATGCGCATCGTCAATCCCCGGAATCTGTTTGAGACTCTCAATAACTCTGTCAATATTGATTTCCTTCGGCGTCGCTTCCAACAGCACATCCACGGATTCCATCACCAATTTATAAGACCATATGAGGATGAGTACACATATCATGACGCTGATGACGGGGTCAACAATAAACCAGTCGGTATAATAAATGATGCCTGCCCCGATTATGACGCCCACGGAGGAAAGGGTGTCGCCCAGCATATGGAGAAATGCAGCCCTGACGTTCAAGCTGTGTCCGTGTTCGTGGCTATTCCCTTTCAAGATGTAGGCACATGAAACATTGGCTACTAATCCCACCATGGCCACAATAAACATCTTGCCGCTGGAGATGGTTTCGGGGTGCATAAAGCGTTGATAAGCCTCGTAAAATATCCACGCAGAAATCATAAAAAGGGTTATGCCATTAAACAATGCTGCCAATATTTCTAAGCGGTAGAAACCATACGTCTTTTTTTCGGTTGGCGGCTTTGAGGCAAAGAATAACGCAAACAAACTCACCAGCAGGGCAAACAGATGGGTGAGCATGTGGCCTGCATCGCTAATGAGGGCAAGGCTATTGGTGATGATTCCCCCGATAACTTCGACGATAAAAACACCGCCTGTTATAGCGCTCGTCAGGATCAGCCTTTTCCGTTCATGCGCTCTGTACTCATGTTTGTGGCCATGCTCATCTTCGATATGGTAATAGTCTATGCTATGAATGTGTTCGATTGTTTCTCTCCGGTTAAATTAGGCTGTCATAAACAGCGCTTGCAGGGGTTGAAAATTTTCAACCCCTGCATTGAATTTCATAAAAAGAAAATTATAAACCTCCGAAGGGATTAAAACAAACTTTTTTTGCTCTGTTATTTTATTGACAGGGGTGAATGAATTTGTTAAAGAGTTCTCAGTTTATATGTAATTGTAATAACCTTTTGAATAGTACCATAAAGAGACAGTGGAGGTAATGACTAATATGTTTAATTTTAAAAACAAAATTTTTCGCGCTTATGTATTGTGGTTTCTTGGGGTTTTCATTTTTACCCTGGTTCTGAGCGCACATGCCGGCAATGAAGAAATTGATTCCCTATTTACTCCCGTTACGTCCACAAATTTTGCACCTGATGATGCGGCGATTGGCGTGGCAATCCCCGGCAGTCAGATGGATGTTATTATTAACCTTACCCCTTTGAAGTCCGAAAGTAAAACATATGAAAAAGTGCGTATGGATTTCCTGGATCATAGTGTCGTAGTCAGGCGTACGAAATTTCTTCCGGGATTAAAGGGAAGCGTTACATGGATTGGAAAGCCGGAAAATCTGGACGGATCAATCGTTATGTCGGTTTGTGGCAATGTCCTTTTTGGCCGGATTGAACTCAGAGACGAGGTTTACAAAATAGAACCGGTAAAAAACACGAACACTCACCGAATTTTTAAGCTTGATCCCGACAAAGCCGCTCCCATTGATGACGGAGGCGCTGTCCCGCCTTATGGCATATTACCTGACGAAGAGAGCAAGGACATTCCCCCTTCTGCGAAGACAGATGACGGCTCGGTTTTTGACGTGATCGTCCTGTATACCAACGGTTTTGCAGAGCAGTATCAGGGTGACGAACTTATCGCCCAGATCAGTTACCTGGCAGGTGTGGCAAACACTTCTTACACAAACAGCGAAGTCGACCTTACTGCGCGGGTTGTTGGACTGCGGGAGGTTGATTATACCGACGGCGGAAAAGAGGGGGATGCCCTTAATGACCTGACAAACGGGAAAGGTGTTTTTTCCAAGGTGGCCGCTTTACGGAATCAACTGGGTGCAGACCTGGTCGTCCTGTTGAGGGTTTTCAAGGACGATAATGACGCCTGTGGTCAGGGATGGCAGATGACATCGCTGAACAGTTCTTTTGAAAAGTGGGCATTTTCGGTAGTTCAGGTGGGCAGGATTACCCAGGGAAGTAGCATATCGTACTGTACAGATCAAACCCTGGCACACGAAATGGGACACAATATGGGCTGTGATCATGAACCCGCATATGCAATTGGTGCAGTATTCAAATATTCATACGGATACTGTTTTTATCCTTACAAATCAGTCATGGCTTATTGCACCAGCGCTGAAACGAGGGTCAGCTATTTTTCAAATCCCGATGTTACCTATGACGGCATTGCTACCGGCGCGGAGGACGCCAATAACGCCCGATCAATAAACAAGGTTAAGCAAACCATCGCACAATTCCGTGATTCAAAATGCCTGGGAGCAATGACCGTATCTTCAAACAGTCTTTTGCTCACTAGAGAAGAGAGCAGCGAAGTAACGGTAACGGTTACCGGCGAGTACGATTATCCGGCCGAAGGTGAAACGGTTACTGCAAAGCTTAATGCAGCCGGGAAAAAGTTTGTATCAGTTTCACCGTCGAGTAATGCTACTGACTCCAGTGGTCAGACCACATTTACAATAACTGCCGGGAAAAAGGCAGGAAAGGCAAAGGTCACTTTTAAGTCGGGTTGCCTGAAAAAGTCAATAACCGTAAAGGTCAGATAAAGATTAATTTACTACGGGCACTCATGAAACTCCACGGAGAGATTTTATAATCTGGGCGCAAAATGCAGGCAAATCATAAGGGTTGCGTGAGGTAATCAGATTGCCGTCAACAACGACTTCCCTGTCTAAATACTCTGCGCCTGCATTTATTACATCGTCTTTTATTGCATGAAAACAGGTCGCCTTTTTCCCTTTTAATATACCAGCCGAGACTAACACCCACCCGGCATGGCAAATTGCAGCGACAAGTTTCCCCTGGCTGTGCATGCTCTTAACAAAGGTATTTACTTCAGTAAATCGTCTCAAAAGATCGGGGGCATAACCACCGGGAATAATAACAGCGTCGAATTCCCCAGTGCTTGCGTTTTTCACTGAAAGTTCCTCAAATGCCGGGTACCCTTCCTTGCTTTTGTATTCCTTCTTCGAGCCGGTGCCCACAAGTACCGTTTCAATGCCTTCTTCACGCAAACGTAAGTATGGATACCATACTTCTAAGACCTGATACTGGTCTTCAATAAGCACTGCTACTTTCATAGTATTTGCCTCCTTTTACTTGCAATTTGTAAGGATTAATATAGTAGGTTTGGTTTTATAAAACAAAACCAAACGACTTTTTGTGTTGTGCAAAGAATTTTTCAAAAAACTAAATTGTTACGGATTCCTAAACACTGAAATAAGGATAGTAGCCATCGTGTCTATATTTGTATCTCCTCCATCATTTCAGGTACATAAGCATCGAGGTTCAATTGTTCTCGAATGGTCACGGCAAAGCCCAGGGCGGTTTCTTCTTCGCCGTGCATCACGAAAACACGCTGGGGCTTTTTTTTGAATTTGCCTAGCCAGTCCAGCAATTCATCGCGGTCGGCGTGGGCTGAAAGGCCGCCGATAGTGTAAATCCTGGCATTCACGGCGATCTCTTCACCAAATATCCTTACCTCTTTAGCTCCCTCAACGATACGACGTCCTAAAGTGCCTTGTGCCTGGAATCCCACAAAGATGACACTGCATTCCGAACGCCAGAGGTTATGCTTTAAATGATGCCTAATGCGACCCGCTTCGCACATCCCGCTTGCAGACATGATAATAGCCGCACCCTTAATCCTGTTGATTGCCATCGAATCTTCAACCGATTCTGTAAACTTCAGGGTAAGCGTGCTCCTGGGAAATTGTCCGGTTTTCATGAGTTCCAGGGTTTCTTTATCAAGGCATTCAGGATGTTTTAACGTAATGCGGGTAGCCTGCAGGGCCATGGGGCTGTCAACAAAGACCTGAAGATGATTTAATCTCCCCTGCCTGGATAATTGATTCAGGATATACAAAATATCCTGCGTCCGTCCCACAGCAAAGGCAGGGATAATCACATTGCCTCCTTTTGTTAAAGACTCTGCTACCGCGTTGGCAAATTCATCGATAGTTTCCGTCACTCCCTTGTGCTTCCGGTTACCGTACGTTGACTCGATAAATACAAAATCTCCTTCATCGATAGGTGTTGAGTCTTTGATCAAGGGTAGATTTTTCTGCCCGAGATCGCCGGAGAAGACCAGCTTCTTTTCGTTCGTATCGTCCTTTGCCCATAACTCAACAATAGCCGAACCCAGGATATGGCCGGCATCCTGAAACCTAACCCGGATTCCGTTTCCCAAATCTATAATTTTGTTATAAACGACTCCCTGAAAATACGCCAGGCTATTAACAGCCTCCTGAATGGTATACAATGGTTTCACAGGCGGTTTGCCGCCTCTTAATCGCCTCTTATTCTCCCATTCTGCATCCCGTTCGTGGATGTGGGCTGAATCAAGCAGCATAACACCACACAGGTCAACGGTAGCGCCTGTGGCAAGTATCTTGCCAGTAAAGCCCTCCTTTACGAGTTTTGGAATGAGCCCTGAATGGTCTATATGGGCGTGGGTTAATACGAGATATTGAATTTCTGATGAACGGAAAGGAAATTGTTCCACATTCCTTTTTTCATTGTCTTTTGTGCCTTGAAAGGTGCCACAATCGACAAGGATATTTGCCTGTTTTGTTTGGATATGGTAACAGGAACCGGTGACAGTTCTTGCCGCACCAATACACGTAATTTTCATTTTTGGTACTAATGTAGTTCTTTGAAAAAGTCTGCCGTACGCTTTGAATGAGTGTTGCGCAGACCCACCCCTGGGTCCCCTCCCGGGAGGGGAATCCTCTCGATGGTTCAATCGTCCACGATTGAACCTAAACGTTTGTATTTTACACGCATATCATTTTTATGTAAAACCAAAACTGGCGTTTTCATCTTCGTCCGTGTTTTCTTCCTTGACTCTTATGCTCATTTTCATATAATGAATTTTTCTTTGTATCCGTTTAGTCTGTAATAAGGAATAATACTATCATGAAAAAGAACTATTTATATACACCGGGCCCAACTATGGTGCCACCCGAGGTCACACTGGCCGAGGCACAGCCAATGATCCACCACAGGACGCCACAGTTCTCTCAAATCTTTTACGAAATGAGCGAGGACTTAAAATATCTGTTTCAGACAAAGACAGGCGAGGTCTTTACCCTCATGTCATCCGGAACCGGGGCTATGGAGGCATGCGTTGCAAATGTGCTGTCTAAAGGGAACAAGGCCCTCGTTGTTATCAGCGGAAAATTTGGTGAACGCTGGGCAGAGTTATGTAAGTGTTTTGGCATTGAAACCATCACCATCGACGTTGAGAATGGCAAGGCGGTAAATCCAGCAGACATCGAAGCTGCGCTCAAAAAGACGCCTGGAATTAATGTGGTATTTACCACTCAATGCGAAACCTCAACGGGTGTGGTGCACGACATAAAGTCCATTTCCCCCATCGTAAAGAAACACGGCGCATTACTGGTCGTTGATGCGATAACAGGCATTGGCGTTCATCCATTACTAATGGACGAATGGAATATCGACGTAGCCATCACCGGATCCCAGAAAGGGTGCATGATGCCGCCAGGTCTGGCCTTTGTTTGTGTGAACAGCAGCGCCTGGAGTGTCATCGAAAAGACTGATTTACCCAGATATTACTGGGATTTCAGAAAGATGCGCAAAGAATTAAAGGATAAAACAACTCCGTTTACTCCCGCCGTCTCACTGGCTATGGCTATGAAGGCAGCCCTGGATATGATCAAAAAGGAAGGGATTGAGAATGTGTGGAGGCGACACGCCCGCCTTGCCCATGCAACGAGGGAAAGCGCAAAGGCGCTGGGATTGGAGCTCTTTGCCGGTGAAAACTCAAGCAACGTTTTAACCGCAATAAAAGCGCCGAAAGGGGTGGATGTAGATAAGATTATCAAAAAGCTGCGCGATGAAACAGGGGTGACATTTACGGGCGGTCAGGACGAATTAAAAGGAAAGATTATCAGGATCGGTCACATGGGTTACGTGAACGACTTCGATATTATCGTCGCCATTGCCGCCCTTGAAAAGGGACTATACGAGGCCGGTTATCCTGTGGAATTAGGCAAAGGGCTTTCTACCGCACAATCATCGTTAGTTAGCAAAAAATAACAGTCAGATTGGTGGATTCGCTTCGCTTAATCCACCCTACACAACTGAAGTGTCGTGTCGCAAGTCTTCAGGTTTTTACAAACGAAGGAGGGCGAGGGAACATTCCATCCATTGCCTGTCCTGAGCGAACGAATAGGGGTAGGAAAGGCTTTCGCCTCTCCTCCCTCCGAACCGTACAGGCGGGTCTCCCGCATACGGCTCTCCAGTCAGTGGTTACCCCTGCGGGATTGACTGACTAATGCTTGGGCTGTGGTTAACGTGAACAACCCAAGATTAGCAAAGTATGCATTTGGCCATCTCTGGTGGTCTGCACCTCGGCCTCTTCCTTTACCTCCCCGACGTTTTCTCA